>Ga0209373_10000156_pt1 | contig 149231 bp, 126 predicted proteins | sample Higcelweek5metaG_FD_187173 | JGI IMG/M metagenome (GOLD analysis project Ga0209373, IMG submission 187173) | Freshwater pond sediment microbial communities from the University of Edinburgh, under environmental carbon perturbations - High... | ecosystem: Environmental > Aquatic > Freshwater >... | reverse complement strand
ATATACATTAAAAAATGACTTTGGGATATTAAAAAAATTATATTATAATGCATCTGTGTTCATCAAATCAGAACTTAATAAATGCAGAAAGAAAAAGATATTAGAAAGAGCAATACCAGCGAATTGGATTTTTGATAAAATTGCATCCAGAGATTATACTGATGAAAATGTGTTTCCTGGACTGCTTCCCGATTGGGATAATACGCCAAGACGCGGTTATAAAGGGCTGGTGTACAAAGGAACAAGTCCTCAGAGATTTGAAGAGTGTTTAAGAAGTATAAAACAAAAAACCAAGGGAAAAAGAATAAATCATGTTTATATCAATGCATGGAATGAATGGGGAGAAGGCGCAATGCTGGAACCAGATGAAGTAAGACGTTATCAGTATTTGGAAGCAATCAAAAAAGTTATGGATGAGGCATAGAAGTATGGGAAATAGTAGCCCTAAAATCAGTGTGATTATAGTTGCATATAAAGTGGAGAAATTTCTCGCGCAATGCCTTATGTCGGTCACACAACAAACATATGAGAATCTTGAAATAATACTGGTTCTGGGAACAGGGGACATAGCCTGTGAAAAAATAGGCGATGATTTTGCCAGAAAAGATGACCGCATAGTGCTATTAAAAAAAGAGCCACGCGGTGTTGCTGTTGCCAGAAATCATGGACTTAGCGTAACAACAGGTGCGTATATCGGATTTGTTGATGGAGATGACTGGGTGGATGCAGATATGTTTGAGCATATGCTGAACAATAGTGTCAAATATGATGCTGATATATCTGTAATCGGAAAATATGATGCATATGCAAATGGCATTGAAGGAAGTACTACACATACGGAATCAGTCATGAATGGATACGAGGCATTTGAGCAACTCCTGTACCAAAAAGGGTTTTTTCTTCATTTATGGGATAAGCTGTATAAGCGTGCATTGTTTGAAACTCTTCGTTTTCCTGAGGGAGAAAGAGTGGAGGACCGCAAGGTGGGGTATCAGCTTTTAGGCATGGCCGATAGAATTGTATATGATACAGCGCCTAAATACTATTTTAGGATAAGTGAAGATAGTGGTTCGCGGGTAGCAGATAATTTGATTTTATCATTAAAAAATGATTACGAGATGTGTGATTATATTCTTTCTAAATATCCGGAGCTATCAAAAGCTGTCACCTATTTTCTTGTATATGAGAATATGAGCGTTATTCAAAATAACATTCTATTTTGTGAATATAGCAAAAAAAGAGACATGGAATATATTTCATATGTACGCGCACATGTAAAAGATATTTTAGACAATAAAGCAGTTGCAAATAGTATTAAGATAAAAACAGTACTATGTGCCTACGATCCATGGCTATTTGGAAAGATGACCAAGGCGAGAAGAAATCGTTTTTTAAAAAAACATCAAACATATCAAACAGGAACCGACTGGACTAAAACCTTTGCACAGTTGGAGAAGAGGAATCAATAGATGCAGAAAAATCATTTAACTGGAAAGAAAATATTATTTATCTGCAGAGAAACCTATTCTATGCCATTGTGGTTTTTGGCAGAGGAATTAAAAGCTGATAATGAAGTGGCGGCATTTTATATTATGTCTTCTGAGTGCAGTTATAACAAGTGTTATTATAATCAGAATTCTTATTATAAATTTAAGGAAAAGTTACCTGATGTAAAGCTTTACGATGTAAAGGATATATGTGACACCTATACGAAAGGTCTGCAATCAAAAAAATCACCCGTGGATATGGCATACCTGGAGGAAATTGAGCGAGAGTACTCACACTATAAGAATTTGAACCTGCAGCTTATGAGCTCACAAGAAAATACGAGACATTATCACTTTAGGTATTACTGGTCCTTAACGAATTATGATGAGAATATGTATTGGCTGGAACTTAATTATAAGAAAATATTAGGCATATTTGATGAGTTTAAGCCAGATATGATATTGGACTTTGATAATGCGGAGCTACAGCGTACGATTATTAATGAGGTGGCATATAAGAGAGGTATCCCCTACATTACAATTGAATATTCTAAATTTGGATTGTATAAGTATCCTACTTTCCAGAATACAGTTGGGATAGATTCTTATATGGAAAATAAATATAGAGAAAATTTAAAAAAACCTAAAGAAGAACTAGCAGAAATGTATGCCTATATAGATGCTTACCAAAAGGAGTCATCTATCATGAATCCTGAATTTGCTGGTACTGTGACGGCACAATATAGAAGAAGCAGTTTATTTTGGATTGCTCGGGTAATGCGCGGAAAGCTACATTATTTTTGGAATATGGATATTACAAAGAAGAATTTAAAACTAAAACGTTCCAATAAAATATTATATGCGCCGAGCCTGCCATATATCAGACATTATCTACAGGTAGAGCTTCAAAGAAGAAAGTATATGGGTAAGAACAAAGTTTTTGAAAATCCGGTCGAGGGAGAAAACTATGTATATATGCCCTTGCACTTAATACCAGAGTCTACAGTCTTTGTAAAAGCCTCCTATTATGTTGATGAGTGTAATTTAATAGAACAGGTATCAAAGTCGCTACCGGTAGGATGGAGATTATATGTTAAGGAGCATCAGGCAATGCTTGGCGAAAGAAGCACAGAATTTTATAGAAAGGTAAAGGAACTGCATAATGTAAGGTTAGTACAGGTTAATTATTATGAGGATCCGAAACCTTGGCTTATGAAGGCAAAAGGGGTAGTGACAATTGTCGGAACAACTGCATTTGAAGCAGCACTGCTCGGTAAAAAATCAATCTTATTTGGAGATGTCCCATTTGCATTAATTGATGGAATCACAAGGGTCAGAAGTTTTGAGGATCTTCCACAATTAATACGTGAATTTGGAGATATTGATAATAAGCATTCCTGTGCAGCATACTTACAAACAGTTAAGGATATTGGATTTGAATTAAATGTGTTTTATTTGATGGGGCAGGCTGAAAAGATACTTGCGGGTAAAGAGCAAAGGGATGAGAGATTTCATCAGGAACTAGAAACGCTTAGAAATTTTTATAACTGCGGATACGAAACATGGATGAAGGAACACAAAAGGGAGAGTATGTAAATGGATAGCACTATATGTAAGCGATTGGATGCCAGACAGTTTGTATTAATAGCCGAAATAGGCGTTAATTATTATGATATTGCGACAAAAGAAAATATTACGCCGATGGAAGCAGCCAAGTTAATGATAGAAAAGGCAAAAGAGGCTGGAATTCATGCAGTTAAATTTCAGACATATAAAGCTGGCACTTTGGCAGCTAAGGCATCTCCCTCTTATTGGGATACGACGGAGGAAGCAACTACATCTCAATATGAGTTGTTTCGTAAATTTGATTGCTTTGGATATGAGGAGTATAAAGAGCTAAAGGAATATGCAGATCAAATAGGAATTGAGTTCTTTTCTACTGCTTTTGATTATGAAGCAGCAGATTATCTGGACGGTTTAATGAATGTATATAAGATATCCTCTTCTGACTTATCAAATCTTCCTTTTATTGAGTATCAGGCGAAAAAGAATAAGCCAATTATATTGTCAGTTGGCGCATCTGAATTGCCTGAAATAGAAGCAGCTATAGATATGATTCGAAAGCATAATGATAAGAGAATTGTTTTAATGCATTGTGTTTTGGAGTATCCAACACCCTATGCAGATGCGAATTTGAATAAAATCATTTCATTGTCAAGGCAATTTCCTGAGTTGGTAATAGGGTATTCAGATCATACAAAGCCGACGGAGGATTGCGATATTATTAAGACAGCATATAATCTGGGTGCGGTCTGTATTGAAAAGCATTTCACATTGGATAAGTCACTGTCTGGGAATGATCATTATCATGCTATGGATCCGGAAGATGCAAAAAAAATATTAGCAGCGATTTCATATATGGATATAATTAGAGGAAGTGGTGAAATCAAATGTCTAGAGACGGAGTTGATTGCACGAAAGAATGCGAGACGTTCTATTGTGGCTGCAATAGACATTCAGGCAGGAGCGAAAATCACAGCCGAGATGCTTACCTTTAAGAGACCCGGTACTGGTATTTCTCCTTCTCGGATAGAGGAAGTGGTCGGGAAAGAAGCGATTGTATTAATTGCAGAGGATACAATCCTCATGGATGGGATGATAAAATAAATGGCATTAGTGGAAGAAACAAGCGGGAAGACGGCAGTGAAAGCTGGCTTTTGGTATACAGCATCAAGCGTGGCAATACGTTCTGTAGGTATCATTACATCTCCGATTTATACCAGGATGTTGACACCAGATGATTACGGGATTGCGAACACCTTTAATTCATGGATTGAAATCATTAATGTGTTTACATGCTTATGTGTTGTATACAGTATAGGACGAGCCAAGCTAGATTTTAAAGAAAAATTTGATGAGTACTTGTCCTCATTACAATCACTATCAAGTACATTTGCTTTTGGGGTATTAATAATTGCACTGTTTTTTGGGAAACAATTGTCAGCATGGATGCAATATGAAATTCCACTGGTAATGGTGCTATTTGTTTATTTGGTAATAGCGCCATCTGTAGAGTATATGCTACAAAAGTGCAAATATGAGTATCAGTTTAAGCAAAGTATTATCATATCTGCTATTATTTGTATTGGAACTGTAATAATGTCCATTTTATTAATGCTTTTATTTAGTAATGAACGTTACTTTGGTAAGATACTGGGTACATTGGTAATGACCTTTATGCTAGGCATATTTTTCTATATCAGAATATTTAGACAGGGAAAAGTATTTTATAATAGAGAATACTGGGCATATGCTTTAAAGATAGGCCTTCCAATGATTCCGCATGCTTTGGCACTGATTGTACTCGCACAAGTAGACAGAATTATGATAAAGGATATGTGCGGAGAAGCAGAGGCAGGTCTGTATGGCTGGGGGTATGGTATTGCAACATTATTGTCTATGTTTACAAATGCGATAGGGCAGGCATGGCTGCCTTGGTTTAATGAACAGCTGTACAACGGAAAGAAAGACCAAATCAGGGCCATCAATAAAAAGATCATTGCACTGGGCGTATTCCTGACAATTGGTTTTATTACAGTAGCGCCAGAGGTAGTGCTGTTGATGGGTTCAGAAGACTATTGGGTTGCTAAATGGGTGATTCCGCCTATAGCACTGGGGACTTTGGCACAGTATTTTTATACCAATTACGTTAATCTTGAGTTGTTTTATAAAAAGACAGCGATTATTGCAATCAGTTCTGTATCGGCAGCCATAATTAATTATTTTTTGAATCTTTGGCTGATTCCACAGTATGGATATTTGATTGCAGCATATACGACATTAATCAGTTATTTGTTCCTTATGCTTTTTCATTATGTGGCAACAAGGTTTGTTCTTAAAAAACGGGTATATGCCAATGTCTTTATTTTTTGTATGATGATATTCAGTTTGATACTTGGAATGGGATTAACATTATTGTATGATACTATTCTTATGAGATACGCATTAGCAGCAGTCGTACTTGGAATTTTGGCAATTATCAAAAGACGTGATATACTGATAGGGATTAATATCATTAAAATAAAATTTAACAGAGGATAATGGATGAGAACATTAATTGTAATACCGGCTAGAGGAGGCTCTAAAAGAATACCGAGAAAAAATGTAAGGCTTATGTGCGGACGCCCATTGATTTATTTTGCACTGCAAAATGCAAAAAGTCTGAAAGAATATATGGAAGTGGATATTGCAGTATCTACGGATGATGAGGAACTAGGCGGAATAGTAAGCAAATTAGGTGTTGATGTGATTGTTCGTCCGAAAGAACTTGCAACAGATCGAGTAACACTGGATCCAGTCATTAACCATGCACTTTTAGAGATGGAAAATATGAATCATGTAAAATATGATACTGTAATTACGATGCAGGCAACATCTCCGACATTGAAGCCAGAAACATTACGTAGAGCAATAGAGTTTTTTCATCATGCAGCGTATGATACCATTATTTCAGCCATGAATAATCCACATTTATCATGGAGAGAAGAGAATGGCGTCATAATAAAGAATTATGAAAAGAGGCTGAACAGTCAGGAATTACCTAAAAACTATGTGGAGACTGGTGGATTTCTAATTACGAAACGTGAATGTGTCTCGGAACAAGGAAGAATCGGTCAAAAAGTAAGTATTTATGAGATTTCCGTGGATGAAGCTGTGGATATTGATACAGAAGCAGACTGGATTGTTGCGGAAAGTATATTGAGAAGAAAAAAAATTATATTCCGTACAGTTGGAAAGCAGCAACTTGGCATGGGGCATATTTATCGATGTCTTACTTTTGCCTATAAGCTGACAGGACATCAGTTTTTATTTGTGATTGATGAGGATAGCGAGATGGGTATTAGAAAAGTGCAAGAATCCTTTTTCCCCGTCAAAATCGTAAAAAATGACAATGAGTTCGAACAGCTTCTTATTGATTATGAACCTGATATTTTAGTAAATGATATACTAGATACGACAGAAGAGTATATGAAAATGGTCACGAAGTATGTGCAGAGAGTTGTTAACTTCGAAGATATCGGAGCTGGCGCGAAATATGCGGATGCAGTTATTAATGCACTTTATGAAAGAGGCGAAAAACTGCATAATGAATATTATGGCTCAAAGTATTTTTGCATTAGAGATGAGTTTTTAGAAGAGGTTCCTAAAGAATTTTCTGAAGCAGTAGAAAATATTATGATTATATTTGGAGGTGCAGATCCATCAGATCTAACAGCTCGCCTTTATGAGATTTGCAAAACATTGCATACTAAGTACCCATCGGTTCAGTTTCACTTTATTACGGGATTTGCATATGAAAATAAGAATAAAATTGCGACAGATGAGGAAAATAATATTTATATTCATAATGATGTTAAACGCGTCAGTGCCTATATGAGTAAAATGGATTTAGCGATTACCTCTCAAGGAAGAACGGTTTATGAGCTTGCTAGTATGGGTGTTCCAGCTATTGTACTAGCACAGAATAAAAGAGAAGCAGAGCATGTATTTGCTGGAATACAGAATGGATTTATTAATTTGGGAATTGGTAGTGAGCAGGATGCAACTACGATTATTCAAACGACAAGATGGTTAATAGATACACCAAAGGTTCGTAAAGAAATGCGGAATCTGCAGTTGGCTAAGGAATTCCATAAAGGACAGCAAAGGGTAATCAGACTGATTTTAGGAGAAAGTGAAATAAACAACGAAGACGATTAAATACGCTTCGACCGTTGGATGGATAAAGGAAGTTGGTTATTATGGATACATTTGAAATTGATGATACAATTGAGCAGGTCAGTGTAATCGACACACAGGCTACTTTGGGCGCTCTAAAAATAATGGAAAACAGGAAAGTGTTCTTAATCAATACTGTTTGTGGCACTGGTAGCGTAGGGCGTATTATGACAGGCTTGTATGATGTGCTGACAGAACATGGATACACTTGCATGCTTGCATATGGAAGAGGAGAAGCAACGGAAGGATATCAGTCCTACAGGATTGGTTCGGATTTTGATGTCTCTATCCATGGTGGATTGAGCAGAATTACAGATCGACATGGTTTTTATTCTATCCATGCAACCAAAGAGCTTATTAAGGTAATAGAAGATTTTAACCCAGATATTGTTCATTTACACAATATACATGGCTACTATCTCAATATTAAAATTTTGTTTCAATATTTGAAGGAGTCGGGGAAAAGGGTCATTTGGACATTACATGATTGTTGGAGTTTTACGGGACATTGTGCACACTTTGAATATATAGGTTGCACAAAATGGATGACGCAATGTTGTACTTGTGAACAGTTGGTGGAGTACCCAAAATCGATATTGTTGGATGCCTCTAAGAAAAATTTCGAACAGAAAAAGCAGTTGTTTACGGCAATTGATATTAACAATATGATGCTTGTTACACCTTCAAAATGGCTTGAAGCACGCGTAAAACAGTCTTTCCTAAAAAATTACCATACGGTTGTCATTCCAACAGGTATTGAACTAGATAAGTTTAGACCAATGCAGGAGGAACGAAAAGATGAAAACATTATATTCCAGCTGAAAAATCAATTGAATCTGCGGGGTAAATTTATAATATTAGGTGTTGCAAGTCCATGGAGAGAAAGAAAAGGTCTGGCACAATTTGAAGCATTAGCTAAATCATTGAGTGATAAGTATGTTATTATCCTGCTGGGATTAAATGACGAGCAGTTAAATGCCTTACCCGAATCTATTATAGGACTTTCAAAGACAGACAGCATAGATGAACTTTCGGCTTTGTATTCCATGGCAGATGTTTATGTAAACCTGACTTTGGAAGATACATTCCCAACAACTAATATTGAGGCACTTGCTTGCGGGACTCCGGTTGTAACTTATAAGGCAGGGGGAAGTCCAGAAAGCTTGGATGAGACTTGTGGTATTGCAGTTGATAGAAACAGTATGCAGGGAGTTATTGCAGCAATAGAGAGAATTATCGCACAAAGAGGTATGATGTATACACGCGAACATTGCATTCGTCGCGCAATGTTGTATGAAAAAAGTAAACGTTATAAGGAGTATATATCTGAAGTCTATGATGCTTTGTAGGAGAATTGCATATGAAGAAGAAATACACATGGAAAGAAATATGCGTTAAATTTGAAAAAAGCATTTTGTTTTTATTCAAATTTATCCTTTACGCTGCGGCATTTGCAACGTTTTTTCTGTTGTTTTCAATTGATAATAAAGAAATCATAACATTATCCAGAACAGCGGCAGTTACACTGTCTACTTATGTTATTATTTTATTTCTTCTGACAGGGACATACGGAAAATATGATGTTGGTATTCGAAAGACGAAACCTATTGTATATTCTTTGTTGCTGGCAGGCGTGATAACAGATTTAATCACTTATTTTATGCTAAATATCATGAAGACAAATGATGCAAATAACAAAACCTTTAGACTGGAAAATATGGGAATTCTGTGTTTGGTTATTTGCGTGCAGATTATATTTTTTATTGTAATGACACTTGCCGGTAATGCATTCTATTTTTGGATCAAAGAGGCAGAAAAATGTTTGATTATTTCTTCAGATATGCAAGGTGCGCAGAGGGTTTCTTCAGCACTTTATGACTTCAAGAAACGCTATCATATTATGGAGATTATTGACTATAAGGCATCGGATTTAGAAATAAAAATGCTAACAGCAGACACGATTTTTTTATATGATGTACCAGTGGATACAAGAACTGAAATTGTCGATTTCTGTTATCAGAACTTGAAGAATATTTATTTTAATCCATATATTGCTGACATTCTGGAGAGAAATTCCAAGCAGGTCGTTATTGATGATATGTCTTTCTTTTTTTCACAGTTTCATACAATTACATTTGAGCAGAGGATTATTAAAAGATTGATGGATATAGGAATATCTGTATTTGCATTAATTGTCACAAGTCCATTATTATTGATTAGTGCTATTTGTATTAAAAAAAATGACGGTGGCAAAGTTTTATTTAAACAGAAGCGAGCGACCGTGAATGGTAAGATATTTATGATTTATAAATTCCGCACCATGAAAGAGAATGTTGAAAATTATTCAGTTACAGGTGATGACGATAGAGTCACGTCAATCGGAAAATTCCTACGTAAATATAGATTAGACGAGTTGCCCCAGTTTTATAATATTATGAAGGGTGATATGAGTTTAGTTGGGCCACGTCCTGAAATGCTTGAGAATGTGGAAGACTATTCAAAGAAGATGCCAGAATTTCTTTATCGTCTGCGCATGAAGGCAGGGCTTACGGGGTATGCGCAGATTATTGGGAGATACAATACTTCTTCTAGAGATAAACTAATGTTGGATTTAATGTATATTGAAAATTACAGTGTTTTGAAAGATATACAACTACTGTTCCAGACAATTATGGTATTGTTTAATGCCGAGGACAGTACAGCAGCTTTTTCAGAAGAGCCAACGAAGCAAGAAAAGCCGATATGACGATATGACCGAACAAAAAGGGGATGGCAGATATGGATACTACAGTCAGTATCATAACAGTGACTTATAATAGTGCGGCTACTGTTCGAGATACCATTGAATCGGTTTTGCATCAGACATATGCGCCAAAGGAATATATTGTGATAGATGGTATGTCAAAAGATGAAACCCTTACCATCATTAACGAGTATGAAACCGAATTTGCTGAAAAAAAGATTGCTTTCAAAGTGATATCTGAAAAAGACAATGGAATATATGATGCAATGAATAAAGGGATTCGTCTTGCAACTGGGGAAATAATTGGATTGATTAATAGTGATGACTGGTACGAGGACATAGCTATTGAGAGAATGGTTGCGGTATATGATAGATATGGATTCGACCTTTTTTTTGCAGATTTGCGGATGCATTTACCAGGAGGAAAGACTTTCGTAAAGCATGCGCGTAACAGAAAGTATACAACTTCACGTGACTGGAATCATCCAACGACATTTATCACAAAAGAGATATACCTAAAAAATGAATATCGATGTGATACCATTCATGACGATTATGATTTGATCTTGCGACTCAAGAAGAGAGGCATCAAGATAGAAATTTTGAATGAAGTACTTGCAAATTTTCGCATGAGTGGAACGAGTCACGAGAAAAATGTTAAAATGGCATTAGAGCGAATAAAAGTGAAATATCATATTTATAGAAATAATGGGTATTCTCCACTGTATGTCATAGAGTGTATTGTGACAGAAGTCGCAAAATTAATAGTGAAATGAGGCAAAATGGAAGTAAAAACATTGACATTTTATTCAAATTATTATAATCATCACCAGAAAGCCTTGTGCGATGAATGGTATAAGCAACTCGGGCAAGGTTTTACTTTTGTTGAAACGATGCCTATCGAGGAATTTCGTGCTGGTATGGGATGGGGTAATGAAGATGTGCCAGACTATGTTCTTAAGACACATGTGAGTGAGGCTAATAAGGAGAGAGCTTTTCAACTTGGTCTGAGTAGTGATCTTGTTGTTATGGGAACGGCTCCAGAGGCGTTTATTGAAGAACGTCTGAAAGCGGATTTACTGATTTTTCGCTATTCAGAGCGTCCATTAAAAGAGGGTTTTATCAAGTTTTTAATCCCACGCTTAACAAAAAAGTATTACAGAATGCATATTAAGAATCGTAAGAAGAGAGTATATATTTTAGCAGCAAGTGCATATGCGGCATATGATTACCGCAGGATGAGATGTTATCTTGAAAAATGTTATAAATTTGGATACTTTCCGCAACATCTTCAATATGATGTTGATCTATTAATGCAAATGAAAAAGAGAGAAGCAAAAGAACAAGGAGTAGGCACAACGATACTCTGGGCTGGTAGAATGCTAAAATTAAAGCGACCAGATCTTATTGTGGAAGCTGCCAGAAGATTAAGAGATAAAGGTTATTCCTTTTCATTGAAAATGATTGGTGAAGGAGAGGAACGCAGCAAGATTAAAGAAATGGCGGAACAGTATGGGCTGTCAGACAGAATTAGCTTTATTGATTTTCTTTCCCCAACCGAGGCACGTGTGGCCATGTCCAAGGCTTCTATTTATGTGATGACCAGTAATTTCTGGGAGGGCTGGGGTTCTGTTATTTACGAAGCCCTTAATGCAGGATGTGCAGTTGTGGCAAGTCATGCCTGTGGCGCAACGCCTTGGCTTATAAAAAATGACGAAACAGGCTTAATATTTAGAAGCGGAGAAATAGCCAGTTTGACGAAGCAGCTGGAGCGATTGCTAATAGATGTTGAATTGCAGGAAAAATATGGGAGAGCGGCATACGAACAAATGACAAAATGGTGGAATCCAAGAGTGGCGGCAACAAGCGTATTACAATTGGCACAGCGTCTAGAGGCAGGGGAAGACACGGATATTGAGGAAGGACCATGTAGCAAAGCGATGATTTTGAAAAACACATGGTTTCGAGGATAAGTCTGTGTAGTGCTGTGAGAATGAATTTGGAGGAAAATGATGTCGGTTAAAGTACTATACTTAATGGAATTTCCGCTAGACCTGCCAGGAGGGGCACAAATGTCGACGCAGACTTTATGCGAAGGACTAATTGGAACGAAATATGAGCCTATCGTGGCATGCCCCCGATTACTATCCACCAAAGTCAATGATTATCAATATCGCATTGAAGAATATAGCACGCATGAAAATCGTGAAGATAATTCGATTTATCGTGTGGTGAATCTTTTTCGCAGGATTGGAGCTTTTTATCGAATTGTAAAAAAAGTGAGACCGGATATCGTTCATGTTATGCTGTCGGAGTCTTTAATTACGTATGGATTTTTACGATGTTTAGGTATTTTCAGGAACATTCCCTTTACCTATACGGATAGAGGACTTTATTATGGATATCGCGCGCATTCGGCTTTCTGTATGAAGAAGGCACTGAAATATGCGAACAGAATGGTTTGTACAACACAGTTTAATAAAGATCTTTGGGCAAAGAATACGAAAATGTTAAAAATAGATGTGATATCTAATACCATCAGCTACGCTTTTGAATCATATGATGAGGATAAGCGTAGAAAACTGCGTATAGAAGCGGGGTTGAAAGAATCTGATTTTGTAATTGGTTTTGCTGGACGCATCTCAGAGGAAAAGGATTGGCCGTTTGTAAAGGAATTAGTTGCTGCTTATGCACAAAAAGGAATAAAATTTAAGGTGGCAATGGTAATTTCCATATACGAGGAGCAGGATATCACAATTGTTGAAGAACTGAAAAAATCAATCGTAGCAGTTGTGGGAGAGGATCACCTTATTTATAGACAGGATTTATCGCAGAAAGAAATATCGGATTTTTATTATCTGGTAGATGTATTTGTTATGTCTTCTATGTTTGAATCTTTTGGTAAAACAGCAGTAGAAGCAATGAGCCGAAAGTGTTCGGTGGTATCAACGAGTGTAGGCGGTCTGACAGAAGTGGTTGCAAAAGAAGAGAATTTATATACAAAGGAAGACTATTGGAAAAGTGTAAATAGAATTTATAGGTTATATGAGGCTCAGGAAGAGTTAAGCAAGGATAAAGAGTATTTTTATAATCGATATATAAGACATTATGGGAGAGATATTTATTTAGATCAACATCAAAAACTCTACGAAGACATTTTGGCACAAAATTTATGAGAGTTGTCACAGGTTGGTAAAAATGATAAGATATATAGAGTCAGTAAAAGCGAGTTTATGGCATAAGGAGTAAAATATTATGGAAAGAATACAACCAAATCGCCTTGACAGGGGATTTTATAAATATCAGGAAGAATTTGAACAAAAAGCACTTGATGTATTGCGTTCTGGTTGGTATATTCTGGGCAATGAAAATACTTCTTTTGAAGAAGAATATGCAGCTTATACGGGAGCAAAATACTGTGTAGGTCTGGCAAGTGGGTTGGATGCGCTATGCCTTGCATTCCGCGTACTTGGGATTGGTCAGGGAGATGAAGTAATTGTGCAGGGGAATACATATATCGCCAGTGTGATGGGGATAACGATTAACGGAGCCACACCAATATTTGTAGAACCTAATGCATATTTTAATATCAATACAAAGAAAATTGAAGCAAAAATTACAAAAAAGACAAAGGCAATTCTGGTGGTCCATTTGTATGGTCAGGCATCCAAGATGGATGATATAGTAGACTTATGCAAAAAGTATAAATTAAAGCTAGTAGAGGATTGTGCACAGTCTCATGGGGCATGCTATAAAGGGCAGATGACAGGGACATTTGGAGATATCGGCTGTTTTTCATTTTACCCATCAAAAAATATAGGTGCATTCGGAGATGCCGGAGCAATTGTAACAAATGATGAAAAGATAGCTGCTGCTATGAAGATATATCGTAATTACGGAAGCGAAAAGCGATATTACAATAAGGTGATTGGTACAAATTCCAGACTTGATGAAATACAGGCAGGACTCCTTCGTGTAAGACTGAAGCATGCTACAGAATTGATGTGTGAGAAACAAGAAATTGCACAGAAGTATTTAGCGGCTATTCATAATGCCCTGATAGAACTTCCGAGTACACAGGAGGGTGCCACTCACATTTATCATCAGTTTGTGATTCGCTGTAGTAAGAGGGATGCGCTGATGGCATATCTGAATGACAGGGAAATCGGTACGATTATTCATTATCCGATACCGCCACATCTGGCTGAAGCATATCAATATTTAGGATATCAGGAAGGTGTATTTCCAATTACCGAACAATATGCAAAAGAGGTGTTATCGATACCTATGTATAATGGAATGACGGAAGAAGAGCAAAACAGGGTAATTGAGGCCCTAAATGCATTTTCATAAATATGTAATTTATTACATAAAATTGTAAGGAGACTAACAATGAGCATTCAGAAACAATATAAAATATTAGAATTTGGTGAGTACGGTGATGAAAGAGGAAGTCTCGTGGTTGCAGAATGTGGAGATAGAGATGTGCCTTTTGTAGTAAAGCGGGTTTTTTATATGTATGGTTCTGATTCGAAAGTAGTGCGCGGGCAGCATGCCAATCGACAAACTGAGTTTGTGTTGATTAATGTAAGTGGAACGAGCAAGGTGAAGGTGGATAATGGTTTTGAATCAGAGATTATCGAATTAAACAAACCACGTATGGGACTTTATTTGCCTACTATGCTATGGAAAGATATGTATGACTTTTCGGAGGACTCGGTGTTGCTCGTTCTGGCTAGCGAGCATTATGATGGGGCAGAGTATATTAGAGACTATGATATATTTTTGAAAGAAGTGGGGTGTAAAAAAGATGAGTAAATTATCCATTATTATACCAGTATATTATAATGCAGACACGCTTATGCTCTTATATGAAGATATGAAGGAAAAAATTTTGCATAAGCTTGATGCATACGAGTTGATTTTTGTAGATGATGGTTCGGGAGATGATTCATGGAATGTTATAAACAAAATACATGATTTGGATGAAAATGTGAAATGCATCAAATTATCCAGGAACTTTGGAGAACACGCAGCGATTCTGGCTGGACTTTCAAATTGTTCTGGAGATTGCGCTATGACGAAGCAGGCAGATTTACAGGAAGAGTCCGAGTTGATACTTGAGATGTATGAAAGTTGGAAACGTGGTAATAAAGTCGTCTTGGCTGTAAGGTCTGCAAGAGACGATTCCGCAATCAAGAAGTTATTTGCCAATCTATATTATGCAATTATACGAAAATGTGTTGAAAAGACAATGCCAGTCGGCGGATTTGATTGTTATCTTCTAGACCGTCAGGTCATAGAAGTAGTGCAGATGTTGGATGAGAAGAATTCTGCATTAACATTGCAAATTTTGTGGGTGGGTTTTCAATCAGAAAAGATTTATTTTCATAGAAAAGATAGGGAAATCGGAGAGTCCAGATGGACGTTTTCCAAAAAATTTAAGCTTGTTTTAGATTCTATGATGAGTTTTTCCTATTTTCCAATTCGCTTTATGTCAGGGGTGGGTGTTATCTGTGCCTTAGTTGCTTTTCTATGGATTATAGAAGTGGTTTTGGAACGTTTTATCGTTGGAACACCGATAGCTGGCTGGGCTTCACTAATGTGTCTGGTACTATTATCAACAGGATTGATTCTTTTAATGCTTGGTATTTTAGGAGAATATCTGTGGCGCACTTTGGATGCAAGTAGGAACAGACCGCCATTTCTGATAGACAGGATCAAGGAGAGCAGAAACAGTGATGGAAGAAAAGAAGAAAAAAAGTAATTTAATGCAGAGCTTTATTGAATTTTTTTATGGCAATTTTATTGTATTATTGCTGGGCTTTATTTCACTTCCGCTGATTACCCGTGTTTTAGATCGCTATGAATATGGCAGGACCGCTATGTTCACGTCTGCGGTTACTATTATATATATATTTGCAATTCTTGGTTTAGATCAAGCTTACATCCGATACTTCTATAAAAAAGAGATTAATCGTCATAGGCTATTACTACAATGCCTGTTACCACCTGCAATTATTGTTATGATATTAGCTGTGATTTATGCGATGGGAGCAGGAGGTTTTAACAGGTTCCTATTTGAAAAGAGTAGCCTGGATATTACCATACTGGTAATTGCTTATACAGTAATTTCTGTTTTCGAGAGATTTTTCTTTTTGAATATCCGGATGGAACAAAAAGGGAAATTATATTCTAATCTAAACATTTTATCAAAAGTACTGAATATTTCTTTCATTATTCTATTTGCTTTCCGTTTAGGAAACAATTTCAGAGTAGTGTTATATGCAATGACACTATCCCTTGGCATTGTAACTCTAATTGTTGCCATCAGATATTTTTTCTGTAAAAATCAAGTCGAAACTGGGACAGTCACTGAGAAAGAATTACTGCAATATGGTCTCCCATTTATTATGATGCTTATGATGGAATGGCTGCTATCCTCCATGGATAAGTGGTCAATTCGTATCTTTTGTGGATATGGTGAAACTGGAATCTATTCATCGGCCATGCAGATTATGACAGTTCTTTTGACATTTAAAATTACATTTGTAGCATTTTGGTCACCTGTTGCAATGGAAAAGTATGAAAAAGAAACAGATGAGACAAATAAACTATTTTTCATGGACATATTTCGCAAGGTACAATTTTTATGTATGGCAGCAGCATTCGGCTTGACAATCTTCAGAGGATTGATTGTCTTAATTCTCGGCAAGGATTATCGAGAGGCAATTTCGATTATACCCTTCCTTACATTAATGCCAGTCCTGAGCATATTATTTGAAATGGTTTGTCAGGGCATTAAATTTAAAAATAAAGCCAAGTATATTAATTATGCGTCAATAGCAGCTATCCTTTGTAATCTTGTGGGAAACACCTTATTAGTGCCGAGAATGGGTGGTAAGGGAGCTGCAATAGCAACAGCCGGCACCTATATTTTATATTTTGTGATAGGATCTTATTTTGCAGAGAAATGTTATTATGTTGGTTATCAATTTAGAACACTGGCAATAACATTGATTTTGTATTGCGCATATGCGGTCTATGCCACCTTTTGTACAACAGAGTGGACTAGTGTCATAGTAGGAATCCTGTTGTTGCTTATTGTGTGCATACTTAATAAAGTTGTTATATGGGACTTATGGAAATATGCGAGGGGTTTCATGAAAAAGGAATAGATTTTATAAATCATGGTTTCTTATAAATTGTTCCACATGCCACATCGATGATCTCATAATGATGTGCAGTTACATAATCAAGTAAAAAACCACCAATCTCATTTTTATTAGGATTGGGGTCGGCGATGACATCGCCACAGGTATCATAAGAACCATATTGTTCATCAAGAACAAGAATAATATCAGGATAGCGTTCAGGATTTAAGGTATAATAGTCCGCAAGTCGGTCACTGTTAAACATTGTTCGCCAGGTGGTAGGGGAACCGCATTTTAAATCAGTACATAGATAACCAAAAGGCAGCAGTTTTGTAAAAAAGATGCTGTCTTCTGCATTTTTTACTGATAAATTGTCTGACTGACAGTTTTCTTGAATAGTCTTATAAACAGTATCGTATAGTTCCTTGTGAGCAGGAGTCGTATAAAGTCCCTTGGCTGGGCCCGACTCTACTTTTGCAGTAAGCACAGAAAGAGGAGCATCTCGGTATATATTAACAAAACGAAGTGTAATAGTCTGCATGAGTGTAACTAGAAGTACGCAGGTGCATAAAAGAGACAAAATAGAAACAGAATTATCTGACACTGACACTGTATCATTGTGCAATTCCTTCTTGAAATCATGAATCAATAATACACTGCCAATTGCTGCAATAGAATGTCCCATAGATAAAACATATAGATAACCATTGGAAGAATAGCTGTATACAAGAGAAAATATCATGCCAGAAACATATAATAAAAGAAAAGCGGTCCAGTTCTTCTTATCTGTCAAAAAAAACAGGGGTAATACAAACAGACAAACAGCTGTCTGAATATATCCTGTATGTCCGATACTGTAGATAAAATAAACAATAAATAGTACGATATCAGCATAGCCAAGTAATAATTTTAAATGATGACTAATTTTGAGACCTAATGCGTTTAAAAGTGCCCCCAAAGCCGTAATAAGAACTAATATATACCCAAGATAAGCAACATATCCATAAACCTCGTTGATACTGATGAAAAACTTCTTTAGAGGATAAATCAGGCTGGTGCCGTGCTCTTCATCTGAAAGAACATAGGGAATTGCATTTATAAAGTCAGAAAGAGGTACATTTGTCAAAAGAAAAATGGAAAAAATAAAAGCAGGAATACAAATACCAATAAAAGTATATATGCAAATCGTTTTTACTTTTGAAGGATCAACAAAGCTCTTAGACCAAACGGGCAACGGATAAAAGCGGCATATTAGTAATAAGGTCATAGTAATCAGTAAGACTAAAATATAGGCTATAGTCATTGTCGGCAGTGCTAATACACATAATGCAAATAAGATTCCGCTAATAACCAAAAAGCTTTTTTTTGTGGTTTGATAAAAATGATAAATGAGAAGCATTGAGAGCAAGAAAAAAGCCACAGACATAGTGTAATACGAAAGAGTTGCAATATTTAAGTGTGTATAGAATAAATATAGTAAAGCACAAATTAAGGCAACCCAGGTCGGATGAGCATATTTAATGATACGATAGATAACAATACTACATATAAACGCAAATATTACAAAACAGATACGAAAGTAAAGTATAATACCAGTTGTACTACCTGCTATTTTCATAAATAGTGAGAAAAAAGGCAAGAGCATAATAGAGGAAAGCTGCGTTGGAAACCAATCATGCATAAAGAGACTGTCGCCCTGATAAAAGCGATATGTTGTAGAAAAATAGAAAGTTTCATCCGACCAGCAGAAGCCGAAAAAGCATTTAACAAGTAGTATGACGGCAGCTGAAAAAAGAATGATATAAGGATAATCGGATTTGATTTTTTCTTTTATAGACATAGGAAAACCTCGCTTTCAATATCCTTCATTATAGTATAATCTATTGCTAAAGACAAGCAAGTAATATATAATTGAAGGCGGTGAAGTGGCCAAGTAAAGGATATATTGGAGATCGTATATGCAAGTAAATGTCGCCCTGTTAAAAAGCAATTTCTATATAAAAAGAGTATTGCGTAAACTGAAGGTAGAATACAACGAATATCGTTTGCCAGAGGAGTTGCTTCATTCGAATGCGGCTTTGATTTTTTGTGATAAAAAAGCAGATGTGAAGAAGGCAATTGCAGAGGGAAAGTTTGTAATTACAAATCACGAAGTGCTAATGGACGTTATGGGAAAAACTGCAGTAACAACGAAAAGTTACTATTATGTCATGCGAGATTTTCTGTTTGGGGAGAGAAGTTTTCTGATTAATCATATGGTTTATTGTTGCGATAATAGTATGGACACAGTTGACGAAAAAACGCAGCAGTTTATCAAAAACCAGGATTTTATAGATGTGGGACTGACTTATGATGAAGATAATAAAGCAATTGAGGGAGCTTGTGTTTTGGTTGGACGGCAAATGATATCACTGCCGTGGAAGTTTGAAAAAATAGTGCGTTCTGGAAGTTTGAAATTGTATCCACACTATAGCGAAAAAAAGGATAAGTATACGACAAGACTTGGTTTTGACGTAGATCATAAAACATTTTCGGGATTATTATTTGTTTTACTTAGATATGCTTATCAAAGATGTGAATTAAAAATGCCAGATACACAGCCTATGACAGATTCTATGGGAGAAAAAGAAATTGCATTTATATATCCACACGAAGAGTATATGAGCAGATGGAGAAAAGGGATTGACGAAAAAAGAAAACGATATATGTTGGTTCTTTCTGCTATTTTTGCAACAGCAATGATTTCGCTTAATTGTTTGTTTAATATTCGTTCTCTTCCTAACATATATCCCTTGTATAAAAGCAGTGCACAGACAAGATATATGGCTGATTTTATGAAAGAACAATTATATCCAGACGCGTTTTTGCAATTATTAGTGAAGGATAAAAGCGTTATTATGCATGACAGTGGAGACGAATATGAACATCCTGTATACCCTTATATCGACGAGGCAACTGGCAAAACGGAGTATGCAAACTCATATGATCCCAGATACTATTATGGGAGAGATTATTACCGGTATTTCAGTCTGTTCAGCGAGGAAGTTATCATAGATGATTCTGTGCCTGTCAAAGATGAGGTTCTAAAACTAAATCTGACAGAGCAGATGACATGTCTTGGTTATGCGAATGATATGCAACGGTACGTTTTTTTGTTAAATGAAGACCAGATGGAACAGGCGTCCTATTTTTGGTATGATTATGTCTATAGAAATGATGCGGCACCGATGTACATTTATTTGGAAAATGATATCAAAGTGGATTGCAGTGACATAGTGGCATTGTGGGACACACAGAATAATCTGTATATCATGAGTAGAGAGTATTATGAGAAGGAGGTGAAGTCTCTGTGACAGGTGAACACATGGAACTATTGTTAAGTGGACTTTCCTCTGGATTTTTTATAAGACAGGTACTTACAATTTTAGCTTTGTACATAATTGGTATATGCATTATATATAGCAGCTGTGAAAAAATGGAGAAGCTATGGGCATATCTGTTGGCATTTCCCATTGGAATAGCTGTCTTTTGTATTACAGGTTTTTTTCTTTTGGTTATGGGGATAACATATTCGGCTTTAAATATTAGTATTGCCATCGTTATCGAATTTATAATAATAAAATTTGTGATTCGAAAGGGAACTGTTTTTGATAAGACGGATGATAATGCTACAATACGTGTTGGCAGGCTTATATTTGTGCTGATGACAACTTTTTTAGTGGCATGTATTGCAACAAGTGGATTTTTTTCATTAAGCGCCTCTAACGATACTATGTATTATTATATGTATTACCCAGAGATAATCGTTGAAAATGGAAAATACTTAGCTTCTTATGATGTGTTCTTAACTGACGTCGGACCGATGACGGCAATGATTGGCTCGCTACCCTCTTTGTTTGGGTTTGACCAAATATATGGAATCCATCAGTTCTTTAACATAAATTTCTTAGGTATTTTTGCATTGGCCATATATGAGCAGGCATGCAAACATGTGCATAAAAAATATGCGATTGCAGCAGCGCTCATAAGCACAATTATGCTATTGACTTCGACACCATACTTAGTTTTAACAAAATGGGTCATAGCGAATACCTATGTCATGTATTATAGTTTCATTTTGATGTATCTGGCATATAGATATAATCCTTTTAATAAAGAGGAGGAAGACTCATCTGGCAGTTATCTGTTTGTGATGGGATTGCTAATTGGAGTGATTTCTATGCTTCGTATGGAGGGGATTATCATCGCCTGCTTTATTATTATCTGTATGTCAACTTTACGCTATCGTAATACAGAATTAATCATAGCGCTCATGGTGCCAACGATGCTACTGCCAATATTATATTACATCAGATGTTTTTTTGTCTTGCAGGTTGCACCTTTATATAGTTTCTTGACATGGCAAAAAGCTTTACTTGCAGTGATTATGATGTTTGTATTATTTTTATATCTTTTGCTTATCAGAGGAAAAGTTTTTTTGAAGCTACAGGAGAGAATGAGGTTGTTGATTATTCTCATGTTGTTAATAGGAAATGGGGTATTATATTTTGTCTCTCCATCAAATTATCAGATAGTTATTAAGGCATTTTATGATAATATAGCAGATCGGCAAGGCTGGGGATATACAATTAGCATAATGGCTGTATATTATGTAGTGATATATGGTATGACTTTTTTATTTAGAATTTCACGCAGGCGTTTTGTGGATATCAGATATGATGAGCTGGTTCTTTTGGGTTACATTTTTCTCACAGTGGCAGTAAGTTTTGCACGAGGTGGGGGACTCAGATATGGAATTGGGGATTCTGGAAACAGAGTAATGTTGCAAGTCATCCCATTTGCATTTTATACACTGATTTGCAGGGCGGTAGAATTATTCGGTGGGTTGAAGACTGAGAAGGAAGAGCAGGGAGAGGGTTCACGTTAATGTCAATCATAATAAATGCAGATGATTTTGGAAAGAGCGAAAAAGTAAATCAGGCTATTTTAGAATGCTTTTGTAAAAGATATGTCGACCGGACAACGCTAATGGTCAACATGCCCTATGCGGAAGAAGCAGTCCAGCTTGCGAAGGAGAATCATTTTTTTGACAAAGTTGGTCTTCATCTGAATCTGACAGATGGAAAACCATTGACTGAAGCAATCGGAAGAAATCCATTGTTTTGTGATGAAAAGGGTCAATTTCATGCACAGTTTCATCAGCAGCTGAAATATAGACTGTATATGAGTGACAGTGATATAAGACAGATACAGGAAGAGCTTATTGCGCAAATACAAAGGTATTTAGGGTATGGTGCCACATTAAGGCATGTGGATTCCCATCATCATGTACATACTGACATACCAGTTTTAAAAGCGTTGGAACCACTTTTGAAAAAATATGAAATAAAATCGATTAGGATAGGAAGAAATCTCTTTCATAAAGAATCACTTGGAAACCGTTTTTATAAGCGATATTATAATAGCAGATTAGGTGCTTTACACGTGGATGTGACGGATTACTTTGGTTCTTACGTAGACTATGTAAAATACTTTGAAGCGCTGGGCACAAAAAAGACTGCTTTTTGTAAAAACCATTCGATTGAAATTATGGTTCACCCGATGTACAACGAACAAGAAATACTTGTAGACACAGTAACGCCGATGAATGAAAAGTACATGGAAATAATGAACGATTGCAGGGAGAAACAGATTTGAAAAGAATATTTCCATTTGGTGAGAATACGATTGACTATTACGATATGGGGCAACAGATTGCGGCATTCTATTATCATGTCTACGATGCACTTCATGGAACCAAATCTTTGTTTTTTGATTGGTACAGTGCGCTTGGAACGAATATGACAATGAATACATCAGGCTGCAGTAGCATCAGTATTTTTAATTTGTTACTTTATTTTGTCCCACGAGATATGATTTTGCAGTACTTGTCAGTATTTACTATTATCAAGATGGCATGTATGTCTTTGACCATGTATCATTTCCTTCACAAAGCAATGAAGGTTGACTATCTGTGGGTACTTACTATATGACAGTTGGACGTGAATGTCATTGTAAAAACAGAGATATCGCAATGAGGATGGGACTGGCTAATGTAGTGGCGATGGGCCTGTTTGCATTATTATTATTTCCGCAACTGTTGCAGACCTTTGGCTCAACAAGATTTAGTAATAAGGCAGAGCAGTTTTGTTTTTATTAAAAAGGTTTTGCTATTATACTTATTGTGATAAAATGAAAAAAATGTTTACGAGGCAGAAGGAATGAACAAACAAAATATTAAGAATTGTTTTAATAAGCCGATTCTATTTGCGCTGTTTAGCAACGCAATTTTTTTGTTATTGTCATTATTGTTGTTTCATCCACATTTTGAGACAAATGATGATGCAATTATGGCAATGATAGCGGAGGGAGCATACGGAGAATCCAGTCCGTTTTTAGTGAATATTCATTATGGGATAGGAGTTTTTCTACAATTACTCTATCGCATCACACCAGGGATTAGGTGGTATAGTATCGTATTATTTGTTTTCACCTTTTCTTCCTTTACAGCGATTGTATTTGTGATTGTTAAAAAGACAGGGAGTGTGGCACGCAAGTGGCTTGCGATTCTATTTCTACTTAGCTTCTTTTATGAGGGATACGTATTACTGCAGTATACAAAAATAGCCGCTTTTTTAGCGGTTGCAGGATTTATGCTACTATTTGATGGGATGCGGGACAGGAAATATGTGCAAAGCGGAATAGGAAGTTTGTTTGTTGTGATTGGAAGTATGTTGAGATTTCCAGCTTTTTTAGTGGTGGTAGCATTTATGCTACTTGCAGGCTTGTGGGAGCTTTGGTGCCTGAGAGAGAGAAAGATATCATATAAACATATTGTAAGGTATGTGTTGTGTTTTATCCTTTTGCTTTTTGTGGTTTTGGGAATTCGAGAGATTGATAGTGCTGTTTATAATGCTAATGAAGATTGGGGAAATTACCTACAATTATATCATAAGAGACAGCAAGTGCTGGATTATAATAGATTGGATTGGAGTGCTTATGAGGACCGTTACGTAGATGAAAATATATCTGAAAATGATGTGCTTTCTTATGTAACATGGCAATATGCGGCACCTGATGTCTTTACCCCGACACTAATGGATAAACTATTAGAAATAGCAGATGGGAAAAAGCTAGATGCAGCGTTTGCAAAAGGATTCATTTCTATGCTGTATGAGATTATTTATTCGCAGAGCAATTTTGTGATTGGAGTAATTGCTTTTTGTATCTTTTATATATTATTTACAAAAAAAGAAAATAAATTTATATTCTTGGCTACTTCAATTATGCTTGTTGCGATACATGTATATTATTATTATATTGGCAGATGGACAGACAGGACAGTCACGTTAATCTGGTTTGCGGCATTCGTAATACTGCTATATTACTTTAGGGAAAAAGAGGAAGACATCAGACCACTTATCTTTATAGTAAGTTTATGTTTGGTAAACTTGCTGGGACTTTTCCTGGGCGATATGACAGCTTACCAAAAACAAAAGCGGGAGGTTGCTAGTCAGATAGAGCAGTTTTATGATGTGGTAGAAGCAGACAAGGAATCGTTGTATATATTTGACACTTTTACAGACAGGTCGTCCTATGAGTATAGTATATTTACGCCTTGCCAAGAGGGATGTTATGAAAATGTAAGTTCTTTTGGAAGCTGGATGGTAAATTCACCTATTTTTGAAAAGGTGCTGGACGCTTATGGCGTTACGAATCCATATAGAGCGTCATTTGAGAATCCCAATATCTATATAGTTGATAATTACCATATTAACAACAAATTGCTTTTCATAAAAGAGCATTATGGAATAGCTGCATCTGTGCAGAAAATGGATGAAATTTACGGATTTTGTGTTTATAAAATAAGGGCAGAATAGGGCATTGCGAGAGGAGACTAAGTATGGAGATATATAACTATGTTCTGATATTACTTTGGGGAGCTATCATACCGTTTGTAATAGGGTGTCTTTGGACAAGAAAAAATGACTTATATGAAGATTCACTTGCCATGGCAATCGTAATGGGATTTATTACCATGCTAGCAGTTTTTCAATTGTTGGCAGTTCCTATGATTGTTTTTAAAAGCTCATTTCATTTGCTAGCGGGAGTATGGATTGCCGTTATGGTTGTCCTGGTAGTAGTTTCTTTCATTATGAATAGCAAGCGTTTTATAAGAATTATGCAAGTAGCATGGAAAAGGGTCTTTGTACAGAATATGTTTACCAGAGTATTGATTCTGGCAGGAATCATACTTGTTTTATTTCAAATGTGGATGCTGGCGGGTCATATGCATGTAGATACGGATGATTCAAGATACATGGCCGAAAGTATGGAGGCATATGAAATAGATACAATGATACAGTATCATCCCATTACAGGAGAACATATTGACGTTCCAAACGGAGAGATGATTAAGGATATCGTAGCGCCATTTTCGTTTTATATTACGCTTTTAGCAAAATTATTATTACTGCATCCCCTTGCGGTTGCACATATAGTAATACCGTTATTATTTATTCCGTATGCTTATTTTATCTACTATTTAATTGCACGGCGGTTGTTAGGAGACAAATTGCAGGAAGTTGCGATTTTTATGTTTTTTATAAATTTATTAATCTGTTTTGCCTATGGTTCATTATATTCTTTGAGCTTTTACTTTTTATTAAGGATATGGCAAGGTAAGGCGATGTTCATTTCAGTCATGTTACCAGCTATTTTGCTAAGTTCACTCAATATCGTACAGGAAAAAGGGAGAGGGAAGCAATATTGGATTCTATTTTGTGTGATGCTTGCTTCTAGTATCGGATCAGGTATGGCATCGATACTGCCACCTTTGATTGTGGGGGCTACCATATTAATGGCAGCAATCAAAGAGAAAAAGATAAGACCATTGATTTATGGGGGAATATGTATCGTTCCCAACATGGTTTTTGCAGTAGTTTATATATTAATTAATAGGGGGTATCTGATGTGAAAGAAGCGTTACTTTTTCTGATAAACGGATATCGGGATTATCATGGTACTGGGATGTATTTTGCGCTTTATTTAATTGCGATGATATATATATGGAAAGCAGGACCTAAGGAAGAAAGATTTATATATGTTTATCCAAATCTTCTTCTGCTGGCAGCGATATGGAATCCCATCGTGACAAAGTATCTATGGATGAAAGTATTTGATATTTGGACGATTCCGAGAATTTATAATGTGCTGTTCATTCTTGTTTTCATTGCCTATGCAATGACTTTATATATTATGAAAATGAACGGGATAAAAGAAAAAATAGTATGGATGATGATTTTAAGCGTGATAATAATATTCTGTGGAACGTTTAAATTTAGTGATGCCGCTTATTCAAAAGCTGAAAACATATATAGATATCCAGATTTTGCCATTAATATGAGCGATACTATTTTAGAAGTAAACGGGCCGTCTAAAATAGCTGTCCCCTATGAGATTGCACATTATTTCAGGTCATATACGACAGACATTAAACTGCTATATGGAGAAAATGCTACTTATGGCAGGATTGATGCACTATCGCAGGATACAAACGCCTATAAAGCGTATGAACAAATTTTATCTGAAGATCCAGATCTAAAAGAGCTTGCAAGACTGTTACGCGAGGAGTCTTGCGATTTTGTGGTATTTGATAACGAAAAGCATGACTTTTTAGAGAGCCCCGAAAACCACGGACTTAAGTGGGTGGAAGACTTTTCACAGTATTCACTTTATAGGGTTATAAATGAAAAATAGGCTTATGATATGCCAAACATTACATTTTTAATACCAAACATTACAAGTCTATTGTATTAGGACCTAGATTTATGGTATAGATTATTTGAGATAAAGAATCTCACAACCTGTGTTTATTTCTATATATATAGCCCGTGGTATCCTCCATCGGGCTATATTGCTGTATTTTGATAAAATATGGAAAGAACTTATGCTTGCAAATATCATAAGAAATATGCGACAATGAGACATGAATGGAGGCGACTAACATGATTCGCTGTGCGATATGTGATGATGAAGTTGTATTTCAGGATCGCGTTGCTACGGGTGTGCATGAATATGCGCATAAGAAAAAGATTGTGTTTTTGGTAGAGTGTTTTTCAAGCGGGGAGGAATTGATTAGAAGTTCGCGTTTGGACTATGATGTTTATTTTTTGGATGTAAATATGAAGGAAATAAATGGTATGCAGGTTGCTACTAAAATCCGTGAAAAGAATGACAAGGCTATCATTGTATTTGTTTCTGGGTATGTTCAATATGCCGCAAAAGGCTATCGCGTTAATGCAATTCGCTATTTGTTGAAAACAAAAATGGATGAAGAGTTTGAAGATTGTATGGATGCCGTAATGGAAAAAATCAGGAATGATGATGATGAGATAATCGAAATTAGAAACGGTACTAAGCAAATATTATTAAAGGTATCTGACATTTTATATATTGAGAATTTTAAGCGAAAAGTATTATTTCACATGAGAGGCGATTCAGAAAAGGTTTATGAGCAATATGCAAAGATAACTGAGCTGGCAGAGGAATTACATAATCTAGGCTTTGTTTATTGCCATTCTGCATACTTGGTTAATGCAAAGCAGATTGCAGAAATAGACCAAACTGAGTTTGTTTTATCATCGGGTGAAAGAATACCGATCAGTCGACAGAAATACATGCAGTCGCAGAAAGAATACTATTTTTACAAAACCAAATCAAATGTATTCTAGTTGAGAGGTAAAAATGTATGGATTTTTTCATGGTAATTCTTCCACAGTTAATATGTATCTTTATTCCAAAAATAATGGAAGCATCTGCGATTTGTGGTTTCGTGGATTTTTTTGCATTAAGAAAATACCGAAACAGTGAATACTATTTAGCCTGGTTTTTATTATGTGCGGTATGGTTTTATTTTATAGAGACACAAATACCCGTTTTTTCGATTCGCATTTTATTGACAGTTCTATTTTTTACATTGAGTATATGGGGACTATATGAAACGCAGATTTATAGAAGTGCACTGATTGCAATTGGTTTTGCAGGATGTTGCTTTGTCATTTCCGCACTTTTTTCAGAAGAAATATTGAAAATGATGGGGACAGATATCTATATTGGGGGAATGGAATTTATATATTTGTTTTTCATTAGTACAATGGGCAAATTTGTTTTTATGCTGACGATTAAACTGATGAATGGAATCGGGGGACACAAAAAAAATGCGAAGGCAAAAAGTGAAGATGTATTTTTCCTTTTTTTGATGGTATTTTTGTTCCTGGAGATTTATTGGATGCTATTTATGGAAAGTCTGGAAGATAAATCAATATCGGCGTGGAATGTTTATCTCTTGCTAGGACTTGTAATACTTTGTATTGCATCTTTTCATATTACGGATTTACTGCAGAGGCATTATGAGGCAGAGGTCTATCTTAGTTCTGTGAATGCGCATATGCGAGCCGAGATGGAGAATATCGCTGCAGTGCAGGAGACACATGAAAAAATCAAACGTATTTCACATGGAATTACAAACCAGCTTTTTGCTGTGGAAACTTTGTTACATAACGATAAGTACGAAGAGGCCGAGAAGTATTTGGAAATGCTGGTAGGAACTGTTGAGCAGCACATATTACCGGTACATACAAATAATGTTGTAATAGATGCATTATTAAACCAAAAATATATTCTTGCAACATCAAAGAGGATTAAGATGGTATTTGATATACAGGATTTGCAGGAAACAAAAATATATATATCGAATTTAGTAGCGATACTATCTAATGCTCTGAATAATGCAATCGAGGCATGCGAAAAGGTTACGGGAGAAAGAGTTATTGAATTGCAGATTATAAATGAAAATAACGAAATGATTATTTCGATAGAAAATACAGTAGAAAAAGAGATTACTGTTATAGAAAATCATATTCCGACAACTAAAAGTGATAAAGAAAATCACGGAATAGGGTTAGGCAGTATTAGAGGAATTGTAGAACAGTACGGTGGAAAAATGTTTTTAAACAGTGAAAACAATACATTTAAACTACTTATAGTGTTTTAATTGGATAACTCGATAAAGTGTGATATAATATTTCCCAATATCACACATGCTGAGAGCCGTAGGAGAATGCACTTGAAACATCTAGTAAAAAAAGTAATGAAATATCTATTACCACCTATTACAATTGCAATAATCCTCTTTTTGGTTTTTCTAGTAAAGGGAATTTATCCATTTGGGGAAAATACAATTGTGTATTATGATATGGGGCAGCAGACGATTCCGTATTATTATCATATTTATGATTATCTGCATGGAGAAAGTGCTTTGTTTTTTGACTGGTATTCGAACCTTTCTGCAAATTATGCAATGGGCATGGCTAATTCAGGGTGCTTTAGTCCTTTCATTCTGTATTTCTATTTTATTCCACGAAACATGATTATGAATGGGCTGTCTTTATTGCTTGTTCTAAAAGTCGCAGCAATGGCTGGTTCCATGTTTCTATTCCTAGATAAAGGGTTTTGTAGGAATAAAGATTATTTTTTTAAATATCTATTTAGTATAATTTATGGATTGTGTGGTTATACTCTTTTGTATTATACTATGCTCACATGGCTTGATATCATGATTTTTCTACCGCTTCTGGGAATTAGTGTCCTAAAGCTATTTAAGGACGGGACAATTAGGTACTATGTACTGCTAATAGTTCTTTGCCTAATTAATAATTATTATCTATCTATTATGATATTAATTTATATATTTTTGTGTGCGGGTACTTATATCTTATTATTATCTGAAAAAGAGCGAAAAGGATTTTATGTTAGAAAGCTTGCTGTAGGCACCTTTTGTGGTATCTTTCTTTCTATGTTTAGTTTATTGCCAGCTATTTGTCATATGCTATCTTCAAAACGCTTTGGAGAAAGCATAAATTTGATTTCAATTCTACAGGCATCAGGTGCAGACCAGTATTATCTGAAATATTGGATGCTACTTGGGCTGATGCTTCCAGCTGCTATATTAACACTCAAACTATTGCCTCAGTTGCTTTCTAAAAAGTCGCAGATAATTGAAAGAAAAAGAGCATGGATGAATTTATGTTCAATTCTTTTTGTGTTACTGTTAATTCCATGTGAAAATATCAATTTGATATGGAGTTTTGGGTCTTATGTACAGTATCCGCTTCGATGCGGCTTTTTAATTGCATTTTCTGTGTTGTCATCAGCTTGTTATTATGCCCCTGATAAAGAGCAGGAAAAAGATTTTTTCTGGTATAAAGGTTTATTCTCTTTCGCTACTGCAGTTATTTTATCTTTTATACTTGTTCATTTTTATAAAAAAGGAATTATTTATACTGCAGAGGAACTTTTTTTAATATCGATTGCTTATATGGCGATTCTATTTTTACTTTATATCTGTTTCATATTATTCAGAAAGCATTTGAGTCATATTTTTTTGATGTGTTTACTGATACTGGTGGAGATGGAGCTGATTTTTAGTGCCTATGTCTTTATTGGAGTCCCAGATTTTGTGACTGGTTATGCAGAAAGCCCAGAGCAGCAGGGAGACTATGTAAATAAAGTGGAATTTTTGAAACAAGAATGCAAAATACAGAAATCAGCAGTTTCCAGAATAAAAAATCCAGACACAAATCTAAATGCTAATTATCCGGTAATCATGCAGAGAGGTGCTCTTTCTGGATGGACAACTGCAATTGACGAAGTGTTTTTAAATGCAGCCGTCAAATGGGGATATTCTACTCATTTTACAAGAGTACTAGATGCAGGCGGAACAGTATTTTCGGATGCGCTTCTTTCTGTCACACAAACAATTTCTTGTCTTCATCAGGAGAAAGAGCTCTATCAGAAAAAATCCTCTGCGGGAGAAAATACAGTTTATGATAATCGGTTTCTGCTACCTTTTGGAATATTAGCCGAACAATATGATATGCAGGAGTCTGTAAATGTTGAAAAACAGGATTGGATTACACTTCAGAATTTTTTTTATCAAGTGGTTTCTGGATCAAAGAAGGAACTGATTGAACGAAGAGAGTTGATGAGTGTTGAAAACAGTATCAAAATATCTGGAAAGAAAATACTATATATAAAGCCGGAAAGCGCTACAGAAATAAAAGTCAATGGTGAAGTGCTTATGGTTCCGACAATAGGTGATATGAATAATACAGAATATCCGTCTGAGTTTAATAATGGATTGCTATTGTTGGGAGTTTTTGAAGATGAGACTGTTACCATTATACTTAAAGGCAGTCAGTTCGAAAACAAGGCAGCAGTACTTGGACTTATGGATTATGGATTACTTTATGATTTGTGCGAAAATTACGAACAGCATGTATGGTTAGACAATATTTCGGGGAGTAGTATGAAATTATCAATATCTGCAAATGTGAGCGAAAGTTTATCGTTATTGCTGCCGATTCAATATAGTGACTGTTTAAAAGCATATGCAGATGGTAAACAGGTAAAGGCAGAGCGTGCAGGCGGCTTGCTTACAGTAATGAGGTTGCCAAAGGGATGTAAAAATGTAGAACTGCACTATAAAACCAAGGGTGCATTAGTGGGAGGAATACTATCACTCCTAACTGGAATGGGGATTTTATTACTAGGTGTTTGTTCAGTCATTTACAAGAAACAAAAAGAGAGAAGTTGGAGAATTGTAGATGATTTGATGTTGCACATTTTCTATCTGTTGTTTTTTTTGGCATTTCTTTGTATTTATATAATTCCTATTTTGTTTTTCATAGTCGGATTTATAGTGAGAAGATTATAAATTCATGACGAATTGTTTATTAGGTGTTATACTAATAAAAAATCGGGATGTGAGGGAAATTAATGATAAATTTTAATGTACCACCTTATATAGGCAAGGAAGAAGAATATGTAAAGAAGGCTATTTTGAGCCATAAAATATGCGGAGATGGAGAGTATACAAAAAAATGTAGCGAGTGGTTAGAGCAGAAGACAAAAGTGGAAAAAGTATTACTGACAACCTCCTGCACACATGCAATAGAGATGGCAGCATTGCTCTCAGACATTAAAGAAGGGGATGAGGTTATCATGCCTTCCTATACATTTGTTTCTTCAGCAAATGCATTTGTATTAAGAGGGGCAAGAGTTGTATTTGTTGATATTAGACCAGATACTATGAATATAGATGAAAATTTGATTGAGGCGGCAATTAATGAACATACAAAAGCAATTATTCCGGTTCATTATGCAGGTGTTGGTTGTGAGATGGAGAAAATCATGCAGCTTGCTAATCAATATCACCTTAAGGTAATAGAAGATGCGGCACAGGGAATTATGTCCACTTATAAAGGCAAGCCGCTGGGTACGTTTGGAGAATATGGTTGTTTTAGCTTTCATGAAACAAAAAACATGAGTATGGGTGAGGGTGGAGCATTGCTGATTCGTGATAAAGAGAACATTGAAGAAGCAGAAATTATTCGTGAAAAAGGGACAAACAGAAGTAAGTTTTACAGAGGGCAGATTGACAAGTATACGTGGGTCAATTGTGGATCTTCTTATCTTCCGAGTGATATGAATGTGGCCTATTTATATGCGCAGTTGCTTGATGCGCAGTTGATTTTTGATACCAGGATGTTGGTTTGGAATAGCTATTATGAAGAACTATGGGATATTGCAGCAAATGGTAAAATAGAACTCCCCTTTATACCAGAGTATTGTACACATAATGCACATATGTTCTACATTAAAACAAAGGACATTGAAGAGCGTTCGAGGCTGATCGAGTTTCTAAAAATAAATGGGATTATGGCGGTATTTCACTATATTCCACTTCATATGTCGCCGGCAGGAAAGCGCTTTGGTTATTTTGTGGGTAATGATTGCTATACAACAAAAGAGAGCCAAAGACTATTACGTCTTCCGTTGTACTATGGATTAAAACTTGAACAGGTAAAAAGCATCTGCAATAAAATCAAGGAATTCTATGATATCAAGTAAAAACCCATGCAGAAAGTACTTGAATATGCCACGCCTCGTCAAATGGATATAGAGATGCTAAAGGCATTCGTATCTCACTTGTTTGAGGAATTTTATAGCCTCAATGCTTTGATTTCAGTATTCTTTGGTGTGCTAGCATTGTTATTGGCATTTGTAGATGCAAAAAAAGGAAAAGAGAAGACGGGGTTTATCGTATATTTAATTCTTAATCTTTTTTAATTTTGGTCTTTTTTTCTTGCGCGCTTACAATCCATTTATTGATAGGAATTTCAATATATTTATAAGCTACCATTGAAAATAGAAATGTAAATATCGCAAATAATGCCATAGAAAAATTATTTTGTGGCACTGTAATATGAAACATTCTTATAAAAAATTGGGAAATTCCAAGTAATGGAAAATGCCATAAATAAACCTCAAAAAAAGCCTTCCCTAAAAAATGTATTATTTTATAATTACTCAATTTCATAATTAAATTTGATGACATAAAAAATATAGTGATTAATGGATACATAGCAAAAACGAGAATATAATATAAATTATCACGAAATTGAAGAAAATAATTTGTATGAGAAATTGCAATAAAAAATAAAACAAAGAAAATTAACAGGGGGCACTTAAGTAGCGGAAAATTTTACGATAGTTCATGATTAACTGATATAAAAGTATTCCGAGAAAGAAAGCGATATATGCTCTGGAAATTTCTGCACAATGCAAACCCACGTTCCATTCTTTTGCTCTAATATTAATTCCAATAAAAATCATAATGATATAAAATGCATTAGCTGGAATCTTGCAGGCCTTACTTAATCGATCAATAATCCAATACCAAATATAACAAATCAGCAAAATACGAATATACCAGGTAGGATTATTAGCAGGAATACCCGCATTAATTCCCCAACCCTTATTAATCAGCAAAATACTTGCTATATAGTTCCATAAACCAATTGGATTATCGAAAAAACTCACCAAAGCAAGCACAATAAATCCATTGAGAAAATGTATAGATGGTAATCGTAATAAAACACATTGGGAAAAATCTAAAATATTTTTTTATAATAAAAGAACCAAAATCAGTGAGCTCTCTGTTTCTATTTGTATGAAATATCAAACAGCCAGAAATAATAAAAAAAACTTCGACAACTAGTCCAAAATAAAAGGCACCATTATTACAATTAAGTTTTCCATCAAGCCAAAAAACAAAAAACATTTGATAATGATGTAATACAATTAGTATGGAAGATATTATTTTCAACAAATCCAGGCCCTCAATATACTCATTTTCAGCGCGTATAATTTGATTATTCATCTTCATTTTCTCTCCCAAAAAATTTTTGAATTTTTATGTTACTAAAATCTATAACTCCAATTTTTCAATTTTAAGATATACTTCATTATTATAGAAATTAGGACATTCGGTTATCATAACACAAATAATACAGAAATATCAAGGAAGCATCTCTTCAAATAAAAAAAGCGTGTACAAAAAAATGGGCGGCTTTTGGTTGTAATCCTAATAAGATGATGTTATAATATTACGAGATTATGTAAATTAAAAAGTTAATGTGGAGGAGTATGTTAATGAGAACATATTTGGTTACTGGCGGTGCAGGATTCATTGGTTCTAATTATATTCAATATATGCTTGGTAAATATAATAATGAAATCCAGATTATTAATGTAGATGCACTAACCTATTGCGGAAACCTAGAAAATTTAGCCAATGTAGAGAAAAGAGACAATTACAAATTTATAAAGGCTGATATTTGTGATAAAAAAGCAATCAAAGAAATATTTGAGAACTACGACATAGACAGAGTAGTACATTTTGCGGCCGAGAGCCATGTAGATAGAAGTATTAAGAATCCAGAGATATTTGTGCAGACAAATGTGCTCGGGACGCTTGTTGTTTTAAATTGTGCCAAGGAGTCATGGGAGACAAAAGACGGATTTAAAGAAAACAAGAAATTTCTTCATGTATCTACAGATGAGGTATATGGTTCTTTAGAAAATGAAGGGGAATATTTCTATGAGACAACGCCATATGATCCACATAGTCCTTATTCAGCGAGCAAAGCATCATCGGATATGATTGTAAAATCTTATGTTGACACATACAAATTTCCTGCAAATATTACAAACTGTAGTAATAATTATGGACCTTATCAATTTCCAGAGAAATTGATTCCTCTGATTATTAATAATGCGCTGAAGGGAAATAAGCTACCGGTGTATGGTGACGGTAAGAACGTGCGCGATTGGCTATATGTCATGGATCATGCCAAGGCAATCGATATGGTACAGGAAAATGGAAGACTTGGTGAGACTTACAATATTGGCGGACATAATGAAAAACAGAATATAGAAATTATAAATATAATAATTGATACTATTCAGGATATGTTACAAGAGTCAGATCCGAGAAGGACAAATGTTTCCAAGGATTTAATTACATATGTAGAAGATCGCAAGGGACATGACAAACGCTATGCCATTGCGCCAGATAAGATTAAAGCAGAGCTCGGTTGGCAGCCAGAAACGATGTTTGCTGAGGGTATCAGGCTTACAGTAAAATGGTTTCTTGAAAATGAAGAGTGGATGCAACATGTAACAAGCGGAGATTATCAAAAATATTACGAGGAGATGTATCAATGAAAGGTATTATACTTGCTGGAGGATCTGGTACGAGACTATATCCTCTGACGAAAGCAGTTTCAAAACAAATGATGCCTGTCTATGATAAGCCGATGATTTATTACCCATTGTCGATTTTGATGCTGGCGGGGATTCGTGATATATTGATTATATCGACACCAAGAGATTTGCCAATGTTTGAAAATCTGTTTGGCACAGGAGAGCAGCTTGGGCTTACTATGTCTTATGCAGTGCAGACAGAGCCGCGAGGACTTGCAGATGCATTTCTCGTTGGTGAGGGTTTTATTGGAAAGGACAGCGTTGCATTGATTTTGGGTGACAATATTTTTTATGGACAGAGTTTTTCTAAATTGCTTCGGGAAGTGTCACAACGTGAAAGTGGGGCAACGATTTTCGGATATTATGTCAGGGATCCGCGCGAGTACGGTGTTGTTGCATTTGACGAAAACGGAACAGCACTTTCCATAGAAGAAAAACCAGAGAATCCAAAATCAAATTATGCGGTTCCAGGACTTTATTTTTATGATAATGAGGTAATTGAGATTGCCAAAAATATTAAACCGTCAGCTAGAGGCGAGATTGAAATAACAAGTGTTAATAATGAGTATTTGCGAAGGGGCAAATTACATGTTGAGACACTGGGACGTGGTTTTGCGTGGTTGGATACAGGCAGTCACGATATGTTGTTAGATGCAGCAGATTTTGTTGCAGCTTTCCAAAAACGGCAGGGGATGTATATTTCCTGTATCGAGGAGATTGCATATAGAAGTAATTTTATTGGAAGAGATCAGCTAATTCAGCTTGCGCAACCACTATTAAAGACAGAATACGGACAGTATTTAATAGATGTGGCAAATGGATTGTAGTATTTATATTGTAGGTTAGTGATACTCTGTTATCAAGGGGTGAGGGTCCCAGTGATTTGGAGGTAAGGAGTCGTATGAAGGGAAATTTTGAGTCGGAAACGTCTGAGAAATCAGGCGTAAAAAAGAAGGTCAGAAGAAGAGTAAAGAAAAAGCCAGTTAAGACAGGTCTGTTTGCTTATAAAAAAAACACGCGCGAGACAGAAAAGGAAAAAAGAGAAGCGGCTGCTCATAATAGTATCTATTTAAAAAATTATCCTACTGGAATAGCGGATGATAGGAGCAGTCAGCCGAGCAGATTTCGTCAGGAATCAGCGAACTGGAGAGCGGGCATGGAAGACTCCATACCAAAAGCTTATGAGACAAAAGAAAAAGGAAAGCGCTTTTATCGATTTAAAAATATGTCACTCATGCAGTGGGCAGCAGCATTTATGGCCATTGTAATAGCAATTAGTTCAATAACAAGTACAGTAGTTTATGCAAATTATCAAGGCGAGCAGATGGTGGAAGAAGCATATGAATCGCTTGCTTCTTATGAGGAAAAGATGCCTGTCACTGCCATGACATCTACGATAGAGACAGAAGAGCTTCCTCTAGCAATGGAAGAACCAGAGCAGGTGACAGGGAAAATACTATCTCTTGTTTTATCTTCTGTGGAAAAAGATCTAAAGATTAAAGTGGTAGATGAAGAAGAACAATTAGTAAAAGGGATCGTATGGAAAGCGAAAGTAACGAGTGACGAGAGCGAAGAGCAGGAACTGGTAGATGATGATAAAGATGGCATCATGCATGCTGAAAATGTGGCAGCAGGAGAATATACAGTTGCTCTCGTACAGGATGCGTCACTGCCAGACTATGTATTTCCTACTTCCCCTATGACAGTTGCTGTTAAGGCAAAGGTAGAATATAAAGTAATCCAGGATATTAAGGATTTGATCAAGAAAGAATCTGAAATCAACGTCGCTGCTGAGGAAACAGCCGTAAATAGAGAAGTGAGTACGGTTTTGACAGATACAGTCGAGTGGGTAGAATCCACAACGGTAGCGAGTGGTGAAAAGGATGGTTATATAGAGGTAGATAAATCGACAGTTGATTTGACAAAGGTGACGGCAGCAATGTCTCCGCTTAAGATAAAGCAGATTACGACCGCTATGCTCGATAATTTGAAAATGGCAGCACAGACAGGAATGGCAATCGGCAGAATCATGATTTCTCCGCTTATGCCAGTGAAAGTATATGCTGAGACAGTGTCTGTTAATAGTGTTTCATTAAATCCATCCAGTGTGGATCTGGCGGTGGGAGGGACTGCGACCTTAGCTCTCACAATAACCTATCCTAGCAGTACAAGTACAGATAGTGGCAAGGCGACATGGACATCTTCTGACGATACAGTTGCATCTGTTGATGGTACAGGACAAGTAAAGGCAAATGCAGTGGGAAGTGCAACCATAACAGCTACATCGACAGAAGATAATAGCAAAACAGCGACCTGTACAATTAATGTTAAGGCAGCAGCTGTGACAGTGACAGAAGTAACACTAGCACCAAATAGTCAGACATTGACAGTGGGAGGGACGGCAACTTTAGTTCCTACGATAAAATATTCTGATAATAGTACAAGCACAGATAAGAGTAAGGTGACATTTACTTCGAGTGATTCTTCAAAGGCATCTGTTGATAGTGCAGGGAAAGTAACAGCAGTAGTAGCTGGAACAGCAACCATAACTGCTACATCGACAGAAGATAGTAATAAAAAGGCAACCTGTGCGATTACTGTTACTGCAGCGGCAAGTGTTGTATTGTCGGGTACTACAACTGTAGCGGTGGGGAAGACAACACAACTGACGGCTACAGTAAAACCAACAGGTGACAAGGTTTCATCGTGGAAGAGTAGTAATGAATCTATTGCGAAAGTATCCACAGCAGGTCTTGTAACCGGCGTTGCGGCAGGAACTGCAACCATAACAGCCCAAACAGGTGGGGCAACAGGAACAACAACGATTACGGTTACTGCAGCAAGTGTCGTATTGTCTGGTACTGCAACAGTTGCAGCCGGAAAAACGACGCAGCTAACGGCTACGGTAACACCGACAGGCGATACGGTCTCATCGTGGGTGAGCAGTAAAACATCGATAGCTACAGTTTCTGCTACTGGTCTTGTGACTGGTGTGGCAGTAGGAACTACAGTTATTACAGTAACGACAAATAATGGCACAAAGGCAACGATGACGATTACGGTTACTGCGGCTACTGCAATTAGTGATAGTGCGAAGCTGGTTGATAAAAGTGGGCGAGAATTATTTGTTAGAAGTGGTACTTCTCCAAACTATGCATATGCAAGGGCAACCTATGCTGATTATAAAAGCGGGTCGATTAAAAAATTCTATATTAAGGGTAAAGTATCAGATTATATTTATACAGGTTGGCAGACAATTGATAATTTAACTTACTTTTTCAAGAAGGATCATAGTAAAGTAACAGGCGAGCAGGTTATCGGTGGTGTAAAGTACAATTTTGCCACGGATGGTAGTCTGACACAGGGTACGGGTACACTTGGCATTGATGTTTCAAAATATCAGCCAAACATAAACTGGTCATCAGTGAAAGAATCGGGGATTAGTTATGTCATTATTCGTTGCGGATATAGAGGTGCATCGACAGGTGCGCTGGTTGAAGATCCATATTTTAGATCACACATTAAGGGTGCCAAGGCAGCAGGATTAAAGGTCGGTGTTTATTTCTTTACGACAGCTATTTCAGAAGCCGAGGCTGTAGAAGAAGCAAGTATGTGTGCTTCGCTGTGTGCAGGTTATGGACTTAATTATCCCGTATTTATTGACTGTGAAAGTAGCAGTAGGGCAGGATACGGCAGTTTAAATGCAGCCCAGAGAACATCTATCATTAAAGCCTTCTGTAATACTATAAAATCAGCAGGCTATACACCAGGTGTTTATGCAAATAAGACTTGGCTGACAAGTTATATTAATACTTCAGAATTATCAGGTTACAAGATATGGCTGGCACAGTATAATACCTCTGTAACATATAGCGGACGTTATGACCTATGGCAATTCACATCCAACGGCTCTGTCAACGGAATCGGGACTAGGGTGGATATGAACCAATCATACTTAGGATACTAGGCAGAAGCCGGCCCGAATGGGCATAAAGCATGCGAAGCATGCAGATATGAACCAATCATACTTAGGATACTAGGCAGAAGCCGGCCCGAATGGGCATAAAGCATGCGAAGCATGCAGATATGAACCAATCATACTTAGGATACTAGGCAGAAGCCGGCCCGAATGGGCATAAAGCATGCGAAGCATGCAGATATGAACCAATCATATAAAATAAATGTAGGAGAAATAAGCATGGGAAAAATTTCTGTAGAGACTTGTCACATAGCAGGGCTTAAAGTTGTGACACCTAAAGTATTCGGCGATGAGCGAGGATATTTTATGGAGACATATAACTACAATGATTTTAAAGAAGCAGGTATTGATATGGACTTTGTACAGGATAATCAGTCAGCATCGAAGAAGGGTGTATTACGTGGGCTGCATTATCAAATACATTATCCACAGGATAAGCTGGTCAGGGTCATTAAAGGAGAGGTTTTTGATGTAGCCGTAGATTTACGTGACGGTTCGGAAACATATGGAGAATGGTTTGGCATTGTGTTGACAGAGGAAAATAAGAAAATGTTTTTTGTTCCAAAAGGCTTTGCACACGGTTTTCTTGTTCTTTCGGAATATGCGGAATTTGTTTATAAATGTACTGATTTTTATCATCCTAATGATGAAGGTGGAATTTTATGGTCTGATGATGAAATAGGCATTGATTGGCCAGTAGAAGATGGGATGGAGCTTATTTTTTCTGAAAAAGATACAAAGTGGGGGAAATTAAGCGAATTAAAAAAAGTAAAGTAAGGGGATGCTATGTCTAAGAAAGCAAAGATTATATTAATTGTATCGGTGACGGTTTTGGCATTGAATCTCTATATTATCCTACACCATAACCCTCTTGCGGTTCAAAGCGAAGAAGTCATTAAAAAAGTAATAGCATGTATCATCTTGAATGCAATCTATACTATTTTTCTTTTATTATATGAAAAAATTGTGATATTACCGGTAGAACTTTTTCAGAACAGAAGATTAATTTGGAAACTTTCAAAAAATGATTTTAAGACTCGTTATGCAGGCTCTTATCTCGGAATTGTCTGGGCATTTGTACAGCCCGTGGTTACTGTTGTCATGTATTGGTTTGTTTTTGCGGTTGCACTTCCTTCTAGAGCTGTTGCTGTGCAGGGAGATATAAAAATACCCTATATTCTATGGCTGATAGCTGGTATTGTTCCGTGGTTCTTTTTTTCGGAAGCATTGTCAAACTCGACAGGTGCTCTATTGGAATACAATTATCTAGTAAAGAAAGTCGTTTTTAAAATCAGTATTCTTCCCATTATAAAAATCATATCAGCATTGTTCGTACATGCATTTTTTGTGGTATTTACTTTGATACTGTTTTCATGTTATGGATTTTATCCTGATTTGTATACCTTGCAGGTATTTTATTATTCATTCTGCATGTTTATATTTGTGCTTGGACTCAGCTATATCACATGTGCGATTGTGGTTTTTTTCAGAGACCTTGGACAGATTATTTCGATATGCCTGCAGGTGGGTATCTGGGCAACACCAATTTTATGGAATATTAATACGATTCCACAAGGATTTCGATTTATTTTCAAACTGAATCCTATGAATTATATTGTTGAGGGTTATCGTTTGGCACTTGTTGAAAAAGCATGGTTTTGGGAGCATTTCTATTCTACTGCCTACTTTTGGATATTGACATTATGTACATTTGCAATTGGTGCGCTGGTATTTAAGCGTCTAAAGATTCATTTTGCGGATGTTTTATAGATAGGGAGATAAGTATGGAAAAAGATGCAGCAATTCAAATAAGACATCTGAATAAAGTGTATCATTTGTATGACAGAAATAGAGATCGTATCAAGGAAGCCCTCGGGTTTGGCAAAAAGGCAAACTTTAGAGAGCATTTTGCGTTGCGTGATGTCAGCCTGACAGTTGAAAGAGGTGAAACGGTTGGTATCATTGGAACAAACGGTTCGGGAAAATCAACTATTTTGAAAATTATTACCGGTGTATTAAATCCGACTAGCGGTGAGATTGCGATTGATGGTCGTATTTCGGCATTGCTGGAGCTTGGTGCTGGATTTAATATGGAATTTACGGGTATGGAAAATATTTATTTAAATGGAACAATGATTGGTTTTTCCGAAGAAGAAATAGAGGAAAAACTGCAGGACATTCTTGATTTTGCCGATATTGGTGAATTTGTAAATCAAAAAGTCAAAACATATTCGAGTGGCATGTTTGTAAGACTTGCTTTTGCTGTTGCAATCAATATAGATCCTGAGATTTTGATTGTAGATGAAGCACTTTCTGTCGGCGATGTTTTTTTTCAGAACAAGTGTTATCATAAATTCGAAGATTTTAAAAAACAGGGAAAAACAATTATTTTTGTGAGTCATGATCTTTCTAGCATCAGCAAATATTGCGATAGAGTCATTTTGCTGGAAAAAGGTGCAAAGATAGCTGAGGGCAAGCCGAAAGAAATCATAGATATGTACAAAAAGGTGCTTGTAGGGCAGTTAGGTCAGACAGGGAATGTAGGAAAGAGTGTTGCCTATAGTGGTAAAGGCAGATGGAAGGATCAAATGTCCCTGAATCCAAAGCTCGATGAATATGGAAGTGGACGAGCAGAATTTGAAGACTTTTGTGCAATGGATGCGGAAGGCAATATAACAAACAGCATTATTAAAGGAGAAGAATTCACAATAAAAGTAAAGGCTCGCTTTTTTGAAAAAATTCAAGATCCTATATTTGCGGTATCGATCAAGAATATGCAGGGAACTGAAATTACAGGAACCAATACTATGATTGAGAAGGTGGCGACAGGAACACCAGATAATGGAGAGGTCCTGACAGCGACATTTACACAGCGTATGGATTTGCAGGGTGGTGAATATTTGATTTCGCTTGGGTGTGTAGGATATCAAAAAGGCAATTTCACAGTATATCACAGGATGTATGATGTGTTTAATCTGACTGTTATTTCCTCAAAGGATTCGGTTGGATATTATGATATGAATGCTGAGGTTAGCGTAGAATAATTGAATGGCAGATTTTTTATTATGGGAGAGATAAAATGGAATTAACTGACAGGCAAGAAAAGATTGGTAAAGTAATACTGGATTATTCAAAATATCCAAATGAAGATTATTACAGTGAGGGAAGCAGTGAAGATGCTTTGCTTCAGGTGGTCGCGAAATATGATGAATCTGAGTTTGATAGAATAATTTTAGGCAGTCGTTCTTGGCCTATGTTGTATCATTTATCTCATATCAGGGGAAATGTTGTAAGCTGGTTGCCAATTTGTAAGTCTCATAAAGTACTTGAAATAGGTTCGGGGTGTGGCGCAATTACGGGAATACTTTCTGATATGGCAAAGGATGTCACCTGTGTTGAGCTTAGTAAAAAGAGAAGTACTATTAATGCAACACGAAATCGTCATCGTGGAAATATTAAAATTTTGGTTGGAAATTTTGAGGATATAGAGCAGGACTTGTCTGAAAAATATGACTTCATTACTTTGATTGGTGTTTTTGAGTATGCAGAAAGTTACATTAAAGGAGAATCACCCCATGAAATATTGTTGAAGAGGGTAGGCAGGCATCTGGCACCAGGCGGTAAGATTATCATTGCAATAGAAAATCAATATGGACTAAAGTATTTTGCAGGTTGTAAGGAAGATCATACAGGTAGATATTACGAGGGAATAGAGGGCTACACAAATTCAACTGGGGTTAGAACATTTTCAAAAAAACGAATAGAAGAGATAACGGAGAAAAGTGGTTTTAACAGTGAGTTCTATTATCCGTATCCGGATTATAAACTGGCACACACTATCTATTCTGACGAAATACTCCCTAAAGAAGGAAGTTTAAATACAAATCTTCGAAATTTTGACGCTGACAGGATAGTTGTATTCAATGAATCAAAAGTATTTGATCAGATTATTAGAGAAGGTATGTTTCCGCATTATTCCAATTCATTTTTGGTAGTACTTTCTTATGGAGAAGTGGAATGGAAAGAGAGAACAATATATGCTAAGTATTCATCGGAACGGAAGGATGAATTCGCTGTAATGACTTATGTGACTGTAAAAGAAGGAAAACGTCATATCTACAAGACTGCACTTACAGCGAAAGCAAATGAGCATATTGCAAGTATGCAAAGTCATTTTGAAATGTTAAAATCAGAATTTCAGGATTTGCTGTTTAAACCGAATCATATTATAAGTCTGCAAAAAGGAGAGGAAGAACCAGCTATTGCGGGGAGATCTTCAAAAGCACGTGATAAAATTGAATTGCAGTATCTTGTAGGAACAGACTTTGAACAGTATTTGAATATGCTACAGGAAAACAAACAATATGAGAAAATGCTTTTTATGATTGAAAAGTTTGTAAATGAATTTAGCAAAACGAAAGAAGAGGAATCATTTCAGGCAACAGGTAAATTTGAAAAGTTCTTCGGAAAATGGACGTTGGGCAAAGATTATGCAGGATGCAGTCCATGTGATTTTGATTTGATTTTTAGTAATATTCTTTTTACGGAAGGTGAGAATCAGGAACTGGAATGGAATATTCTTGACTATGAGTGGACATTTGATTTTCAGATACCATTAAAGTATGTAATTTATCGTTCCTTGTATTATTTGCTACGAGATGAAAAAACTAAAAAGTTTAGGAATTACCTTAATAAGCAGGAAATCGATTTATATGAGAGATTCAATATATTGCAGAACGAAAGGGATTCTTTTTGCAAAATGGAAGAGCATTTTCAACAATATATTATCGGAGAAAAGGCTTCATTGACGTTATTGCATGCTATTATGCCATCAGCCACGGTTGATATGGCACTGATGTTTGAAGGGGAGTCGTTACTTCGTAATCTGCATACACCAAAGGTATATTTTAGTATTGGGGAAGGGTTTTGTGAAGAAAATAAAATTCCTGTATTTGCAGGTGTAAATAATGTTGCAGAAGTTACAATAGAGTTTAAGTTGGAAAAAAGGATGCGTGCAATCAGAATCGATCCGACGGAATATCCTTGTTCCTTGAAAGTCAATAAAATTACGATCATAACGGATGAGGGTGAACATATTGTAAAGAGATATATTGTTAATGGTCTAAAAATCACACCATCCATGTTTCTATTTGATACGGACGATGCGCAGATTATTGTAGAAGAGATACCTCATAAAGCGATAGGCATGCGTGTTGAATATACAGTAGGTATGCTTCGAAAGGCATTTTTTGATGAAATAACGAAAGCGTTGGCTGAAAAAAGAGGGCGGAATAAAAAGAAATTGTCTTTGCTGGAACGTGTTTTGATAAAATATAAGATAATAGATAAGCGATTGGCTATGGATGATTATTGTTATAATCAAGAAAGTGATGCGTAGATGTATGTTTATGAGTAAGAAGAAGTATCAATGCCAAGCAACTTATAGTAATGAACTGCAGAGGCAGACAGATATATATACGGCTTGGATTACAGAGAAAGAAAGTAATGGTTCTACAAAAGAGATAAGTGGGATACATAAGTGTGGCCCACTTATTACTGTTGTGCCCTTTGGAGGATATCATAAATGGGATCAGCTCTATCAAAATGTCGATTATATTGAAGAAGCAACTGATATTTTTGATTTTGCGTCCATGGCTGGAGACTATATTGCTTATGTAAATAGTGCTGGCGAGCTTGTTCCAGAAGCATTATCCACGATTGAAAATATATTAAATTATGATTTAATATATTCCGATGAAGATTGTGTGTTAATTGAGAATAATATGCGTCATACGCCTTTCTTTAAGCCAGACTGGTCTCCGGATACACTTTTTTCTTTTTTTTACATAGGAAATTTTTTTATTATAAAGAAAGAAGCGATAAAAAATGTCCCCTTACTAGATGCGGGTAGCGAAGCAGTTCGCTTATATGATATGTTAATAAAGGTATCAGAAAATAGTCCTAAAGTACTGCATATTCCTCAAATTTTATATCATAAAAATACAAATATGAGCACAGAGAAAATAACAGTTGATTCCTTAATCAATATGAACGAGGAGGAAGAAATTTGTAAAATCAAGGAGATTGCATTTGAACGAAGAAAGACGAATGAGAATCGTGCAAATGATGGAGAAACGTTGATTTCACTCGTGATTTTGTCAAAAGATAATCTTAGTTCCTTAAAATTATGCACACAATCAATCGATATTAAATCTAAATATAACAAAGTGGAGATCATAATTGTTGATAACGGCAGTAAAGAAGATAATAAGAGAGAAATTGAAAAATATGCGAGGGAATCAGCGTATCAATATATCTATCAACCAATGGCATTTAATTATTCAATGATGTGTAATATCGGTGCGAAAGCTGCAAATGGAGAGTTTTTGTTGTTTATGAATGATGATGTTGAAGTATCAGATCCTATGTTCATGCATAAAATGTTAAGCTATGCCGTAATGCCACATGTAGGAGCAGTTGGTGCAAAGCTTCTTTATCCAGGTACGGATATCATACAACATATTGGGATTACCAACCAGGCGTGTGGACCAACACACAAGCTTTCCTCCTTTTCAGATAGTAGTAGTTATTATTTCGGGCGAAATAAAAAGAATTATAATGTAATTGCTGTAACAGGTGCCTGTATGATGATTTCCCGTGAAAAATACTTTCAAGTTGGTGGGTTTAGTGATAAGATGGGTGTGAGTTATAATGATGTGGATTTGTGTGTTTCACTGTATGAAGCTGGTTACTATAATGTAATATGCAATGATACTTTGCTGTATCATTATGAATCGCAGACCAGAGGCTATGATCAGTGGGACCAGGATAAATATGCGCGTCTGTTGGAAGAACGTAAAAAATTTTATGCACGCCATTGTTGGCTTGGAAAAACAGACCCTTTTTATAATGTCAATCTGATTGGAGATACGCTTGACTATCGTCCAAATGTAGAATATGACTATGAAAGCAGGGCCTATTTCAATGCATATAGTGTAATCGCCAGAACAAAATTACCAAGGCAAACGACGCCAAAAAAGTTGCAGTGGAATCTTGAAAGAAAGGATTATATCAGAGGAATACAAGCAGAAGACAGTGATTATTTCTATTTTGAAGGATGGTCGCTTCTTATGAATACAGACAATGTTTATTTTGCAAGGTATTTGCTTTTGATACCTCAGGTGGGGGATGTTCTTCAAATAGAAGTAAGCGACAAACATCGTGTGGATGTAATGAAAGTATTTCCAGATGCTAGAAGTGGTGAACTTGCTGGATTTGTGTGTAAAATAAAAAGTGAACTTATAGATGAGTCAGTAGTATACCAGACAGCATTGCTGGTTAGATCAAAAATTTCATTTCAAAAATATTTTGTTATAGGGGAGCAGTATGGACCAAAAAGAAGAATATGATATACAGCTAAGTCAGTATTATAAAGATTTGTATGAGCGAGAAGTGGTAAAAAATTCTGAATTGACGGAGGCGCTTGTTGCTGCAGAAGCCAAGAGTGCAGATTTAACATATAAACTTGATAAATTGCGTAATAGTCTTATATGGAAATGCATTTATCCATTTAGATTGGTATGGAGCCATACTAAAAACGCAATCATTAGAGTGAGACGATATGGAAATCCGAAGAATTTTATTCGAAAAGTACAGAGTAAGATGATCGAAAGAAGGGCATATCGAAGCTATGGGACAGAAAGCCTGCCTACTTCAGATGAAATAAAAAAGCAGAGAGAAGAAAAATTCCCTAAAAATATTAAGTTCAGTATTTTGGTGCCACTTTACAATACGCCAGAGAAGTTTTTACGTGAAATGATAGAATCTGTCATTGCACAGACATATCAGAATTGGGAATTGTGTTTAGCAGATGGCTCAGATAATGAGCATGCATATGTAGAAGCAGTCTGCAAAGAGTATGCAGATAAAGATGCAGTTGATGCAGCACTATTAGGCTTAAGTGAAAAATTTCGGATTAAGTATCGTTCTATTGAGAAAAACAAGGGAATATCAGGGAATACAAATATTTGTTTTGAAATGGCTACGGGAGAATTTATTGGTTTGTTTGATCATGATGATTTACTTCATCCTGCGGCATTGTATGAGTATATGAAAGTTATCTGTGAAGAAGATGCGGACTATATTTATTGCGATGAAACGACTTTTAAAGGGAGTAGCATCAATAATATGATCACACTTCATTTCAAACCAGACTTTTCAATTGATAATTTGCGTGCGAATAATTACATCTGTCATTTTTCGGTATTTAGGGCATCATTATTAGAAAAAACAGGATTATTCAGAAGTGAATTTGATGGGAGTCAAGATCATGATATGATTTTGCGTTTGGTAGCAGTGGCCGAAAAGATATGTCATATTCCTAAAATATTGTATTATTGGCGTTCGCATGCAGGGAGTGTTGCAGCAAACATCAATGCAAAGACATATGCGATTGATGCAGCCAAAGGCGCTGTGACAGCACATCTGCAGTATTGCGGTTTTGAAGGGTTTAAGATTGAGAGTTCAAGAGCTTTTGAGACAATATTTAGGATTAGATATAAATTATTAGCAAAACCAAAAATATCAATACTGATTCCAAACAAGGATCATGTAGAGGATCTGCGTAGATGTATAGAATCTATCTTGCAAAAGTCTTCTTATGATAATATCGAAATAATTATCATTGAAAATAATAGCACCGCAGAAGAAACGTTTGCATGCTATGAAGAGTATCAAAAACATCCAGCCGTTCAAGTGGTTACTTATCATGGGAATTTTAATTATGCTACAATCATTAACTTTGGTGCTAGTTTTGCTTCAGGTGAGTATTTGATTCTTTTAAACAATGATACAGAAGTCATTACGCGTAACTGGATAGAAGAGCTTTTGATGTATGCGCAACGTCAGGATGTCGGTGCAGTAGGGGGTATGCTTTATTATGAAGACTATTCTATACAGCATGCAGGGATTGTTATTGGACTTGGTGCACATCGTACGGCTGGGCATACACACTATAAAATGGAAAAAGAGAATCTAGGTTATATGGGACGTCTCTGCTACACACAGAATGTATCAGCAGTAACAGGTGCCTGTATGATGACATCGAAAGCGCTTTTTGATGAACTGCATGGACTTTCCGAGGAATTTGCGGTAGCACTTAATGATGTGGATTACTGCTTACGCATTCGTGAAAAGGGCTTACTAAATGTGTTTACACCATTTGCCGAGCTATTTCACTATGAATCGAGATCAAGAGGACTTGATTTGGAAGATGTCAGCACAATAAATGCTAAGCGTTACGATACAGAAGCAGAACTCTTCCGTCAAAAATGGAAGAAAGTTATTGAGGCAGGTGATCCTTACTATAACCCCAATTTTTCACTTGACTATAGTAATTATGTCTTAAGGGGTAATGATGGAAAAAACTTAGTTTGAGTTTTATTGAGGTACATTTTGGCGTTGGTTTCATATATTGCAAGGAGGAAGCTATGATGGATTACAGAGAACGATATGAATTTTGGTTAGAAGAGGATTATTTTGATAAAGCGACAAAACGTGAGCTGAACGAAATTGAAAATAACGATGCAGAAATTCAAGACAGATTTTATAAGGAACTGGAGTTTGGTACGGGAGGGCTCCGCGGAATAATTGGTGCAGGAACGAATCGTATCAATCTTTATACAATTAGAAAATCAACCCAAGGACTTGCAAACTACATTATTAAGCAAAATGCTTCAAATAAAGGTGTTGCGATTGCATATGATTCTAGAAATATGTCGCCTGAATTTGCAGACGAGGCAGCACTTTGTCTTGCGGCAAACGGTATAAAGGCATATGTATTTGATGCGCTTCGCCCAACGCCGGAGTTATCTTTTGCTGTAAGGGAACTTGGATGTACGGCAGGAATTGTTATCACTGCCAGCCATAATCCACCTGAATATAATGGATATAAAGTTTATTGGGATGATGGCGCGCAGATTACAGCACCAAAAGATACAGACATTATTAGGGAAGTGAGTAATGTAACGGATTATAATGCCGTTAAAATCATGGGTAAGGAAGAAGCAATTGCAAAGCGCCTATATAATGTGATAGGGGAACCGATTGATGATGCCTATATGGCAGAGCTGAAAAAATTGATTATTCATCCAGAAGTGATTAAAAAAGCAGCAGATAAAATAAAAATAGTCTATACACCGTTTCATGGAGCTGGAAATTTGCCAGTTCGTCGTATACTTGCAGAATTAGGTTTCAAACATGTATTTGTTGTACCAGAACAAGAATTGCCAGATCCAGCTTTTACAACGCTTGCTTATCCAAATCCAGAGGATCCCGCAGCATTTGTATTGGCTTTGCAGTTAGCGAAGGAAAAAGATGCAGATATTGTACTTGCAACAGATCCAGATGCGGATCGTCTGGGTATCTATGTAAAAGATGCAAAGACAGGTAGCTATATCCCATTTACAGGAAATATGTCAGGAGCACTCATTGCAGAGTATATTTTAAGAGAGAGAAAGCTGACTGGAACGCTACCAGATAATGCGGCTCTTGTTAAAACGATTGTGACAACGAATATGGTAGATAAAATCGCAGAGGAATATCAGGTCAAACTATTTGAAGTCTTGACGGGATTTAAATATATTGGTGAACAGATAAAATTGTTTGAGCAAAATCATACATATGAATATATATTTGGTTTTGAAGAGAGCTATGGATGTCTTGCTGGAACGCATGCACGCGATAAAGATGCTGTGGTAGCGGTTATGTGTTTATGTGAAGCAGCAGCATTTTGCATGGAACAGGGAATTACCCTGTGGGATCAGATGATAGCAATCTATGAAAAATATGGCTATTACAAAGAAGGAATGAATACGATTACCCTAAAAGGAATCACAGGAGCAGAGCAGATAGAAGCTATTATGGAGAAGCTACGTAAGAATCCACCAGAAAATTTTGGGGATCTCAGGGTGATAAATTTTATAGACTATGAAGCGCAAGAAGTAACTGAAATCAGAACAGGAATAAAGACAAAAATTGATCTTCCTTCTTCAAATGTTCTGTACTTTGAATTAGAGAATGATTCGTGGTGTTGTGCAAGGCCATCAGGAACTGAACCAAAGATTAAGTTTTATACAGGTGTCAAAGGAAATTCGCTTAGTGATGCCGAGGAGAAGCTGAACATATTGGGAAATATTGTTATGAGCCTGGCTTAGAGATGCAAAAAGATGCTGAGAGAAGGATTTTTGATGTTTGATAAGTTATATAAGGATAAAAGAATATGGATGCTACTATACATTTTGCTAGGGTTAGTGGCAATGGGATCTCTGGTGCAGGGCTGTAAGAATGCAATTCTATTTAGTCAGGATTTCCAGTGGGATGCGGCAAAGGCCTTTGTAATGAAAGTCAACCCATATTTAGAATCTATGAGTGCCACAAAAACACCTATAATAGCGGGGTTTGAGAAATACTATTTACAAATGGAAGCCAATCAATTTCCATCATTGTTGATGATACTGATTCCATATACTTTTCTGCCACCTCTGATAGCAAGGTATGCCTGGTTGGGATCGAATCTGATTTTTACTGCCGCCATTATAGTACTTCTTCGTAGCACTTTTTTGAAAAAAATTGATTTTAAGGTATTTGTTTTACTTGTACTTATGATGATATCCGGAACGCCTTATCGCAATCAGCTGGGTGTTGGACAGCATACGCTTTTCTCATTCACATTTTTTTTGCTGGCTGTTTATTTTGCGGAAAAGCATGATGAAAAAGCAGGTATTATAAATAAAATTTGTATTCCAGTGGCGCTTTGTCTTGCGATAAGCTATTTTAAGTATACATTGACGATACCACTGGCGCTGTTTTTTGTGTACAAGCGAAGATGGAAGGAATTGGTTATCTCAGTCTTCATACATATTGTGTTGACTATCGGAGCATCATTTTGGCTGGGAACAAGTGTATTAGATATGATCACACAGCCGCTTCGGGTGTCAAGCTCACTTATGGCAGAAGGCGGCATAGATTTTGGGGCTTTGCTACAGGGTTCACCGGTTGCTTTGATCCTTGCGGGAGCGTTGATGATAATTTTATTCATTATGGTACTCTGCCTGCCAAAGGGCAATGATGCCTTGGTAATTGGTATTTTAACCTTATGTTCACTTATTATTACCTATCATAGAACGTATGATTTTTTTGTGTTAATCATTGTGGCAGCATTGTTTTATGAAAACAAACGCCCAAAGAAATTGTTGTGGATGTATGCAATAATGCTGATAGGAGTATTCTACATTTTGCGGGTGTTTAGTGAGGCGATGCCAGCACTACTTTGTGTAGGGACATTGTATTACATGTTCACAATGTGTATAATGGTAATAGGTGTGATGACATGTAGACGGAATATGCAGATAAAATAGAATTAAAAAAATAAGGACGGTCATAAAATGGACAAGAAAGAAAAAAGAAGTAAATTAATGAAGCAAATTTTTAAATTTGGTATCGTGGGAGGTTTGGCATTCTTAATTGACTTTGTTGTGTATACGATTGTACTGTCAATGTTTGATTGGGTATATGACTATCTGGTTGCCGGATTGGCAGGGTTTACGATTTCTCTAATTTTTAATTATCTTGCAAGTATGGCATTTGTGTTTAAAAGAAAGGAAAATGTTGATAGAAGAAAGGAATTTATTATATTTTTGCTACTCAGCTTGGTTGGTATGGGACTGAATACACTGACGTTGTGGGTTTGCGTAGATATCATTTATGAGAATATAGCATGGGTACAAATGGTGATAATGCTTTTATTATCCTTGTTGCAGCGTATTGGCGTAAATGTTGCCAGTGCAGGTGACATGGCAGCATTAATTGCGAAGTTATTTGCAACAGGAGTCGTAATGGTATACAATTTTATATCAAGAAAGATTTTCTTGGAAAAGAAGGATGATGATGAAAATGAAATCAAAATACAGGAAATTATTAAAGAGAACATTTAGTCCTGCAGTAGTTAGTTTAATGCTGTTGCTTATGGTAGTTGGTCTGATGACTGGTTGCCGTGATCAGGGTAATGAATCTGCAAATGAGAGTACAGTAACGGAAGCCGCTGATGAGGGTGAGAAAGAGGACATTTTTGATAATATAGGGGAAGAAAAGGAAGCACCAACCGCCGATTTAAAGGTGATGGAGGCTACTGATATGGAGCAGGCAGTATCAGAGGATACAATAGTTAGTGAAGAAATAGAAACAGCATCAGTAGAGGCAGATCGAGGAGATGTATTAAAAACCAGCGATGGAAAGACAATTGTTGATTTAATAATGTTTATGGGACAAAGTAATATGTCTGGTTGTGGCGGAGATGCTGCGCAGGCACCCAAAGTGGAAGAAGGAACAGCATATGAATTTCGTGCCATTTCAGATCCAACCAGATTATATCAAATCGCAGAACCGTTTGGAATCAATGAAAACCAAATTGGTGGAATCATAGAATATCCAGGTGGTAAAAAAGGTTCTCTGGTATCAGCATTTGCAAATGAATATTTTAAAGAAACTGGTGTGCCAATCGTAGCAGTATCTGCGTCAGTGGGTGCTACCACAACAGAATATTGGACCAGAACTGCCATTGTCAATGATTTTGTGGAAAGACATGAAAGAGCAGTGGTTTGGATGGAGAGTAATGAGTACTCCATCAGACATCAATATGTAATCTGGCTACAGGGAGAATCAGACGCAGATGAAGGAATTACGGTAAGTGAATATAGTACAAATATGGATAATATTATTCGACCGTTGTTTATTAAAGGAATACAAAAGGTTTTCATTATCAGACCCGGAAGAGTCATGAGCAAGGAAGACTATTTTGATGATGTAATTAGTGCACAAACTGAGATGTGTAAAAGTAGCAGCTACTATGCACTTGCTTCAACACTTTTATCAGGCTATGACACCAGTTATATGACGGATGAATGGCATTATGGACAGATCGCACTCAATTACTTAGGTACGGATGCTGGAAAAAATGTTGCTTATTTCACAAATTATGATAAGGAACCTTGTTTGTATGATTATAAATATAGAAATACTTATATCCCTGACGGATATGATTATCCATCGGATACTAAGGTGACACCGATTACGATAGAACCTTTAAAGAAGGCGAATGAATAATAGGAGGACGCATGAGAGATAAAATATTACTTTTTATTCCGAGTTACAATTGTGAGAAACAGATCATCAGGGTTCTCGGACAATTAGATGATGAAGTGATGAAATATATCACAGAGGTAATTGTAGTTAATAACTGTAGCACAGATGCAACAGAAGAAATTGTAATAAAATTTATTTCTAATCATGATTATATTCCGGTTAAGCTTTTGCGTAATCATGAGAATTATGGTCTCGGTGGTTCACATAAAGTGGCTTTTCAATATGCAAGAGAGAATGGATATGATTATGTGATTGTATTGCACGGAGATGATCAAGGTTCAGTTTCAGATATACTGCCAGTCATAAAGAAGGGAATTCATAGGCGATATGACTGCGTTCTAGGTGCAAGATTTATGGCAGGTTCTAAATTGACAGGATATTCTGCATTTCGGACGATTGGTAATATTGTATATGACTTTTTATTTGCAGCGGTTGTTCGCAAGAGAATATATGATTTGGGTTCTGGACTGAACATATACCGTGTTGAAATGTTAAAAGATTCGTTTTATGAGAAATTTCCTGATAATCTGATGTTTAATTATTGCATGATTCTTGCAAGTGAGTATTATGTACATAATATATGTTTTTATCCAATTTCATGGAGAGAAGACGATCAGGTTTCAAATGTGAAAATGATGAACCAGGCAGTTAAAGTATTAAAAATATTATTTGCATATTTTAGAAATCCTGCAGTTATAGAAAATGATTATAGAGAGAAGAAAATAGAAGAGTATAAGGCGGAAGTAATTGCATGAAAATGGATCTGTTATGGCTAGTGCCATTATTCTTGCTTGGATTTACGGTGGTTCATCTGTCAAAAATGATGAGACTGTATGTGGTCTTGCTGGAACAAAAAATAGAATTTAAGCGCTTTGTATTGACGTATCTGAAGACAACCTTTGTAAATCTGCTTATTCCGTTTAAATTAGGAGAGATATACAGAATATACTGTTTCTCTAGAGAAACAAAGGTATTTCAAATAGGTTTGTGTAGCGTTTTAGTAGATCGATTCTTTGATACAGCAGCTTTGCTCCTGCTTTTAATTCCGTTTGAACTTTTTATAACAGGGAATGTAACACTTGTTACTGGGATTCTTACAATCGTATCTGTATTAGCTATTTTTGTATTTGCTGTATTTCTTGGTATTTATCGATACTTAAATAGGTATATTATTATGAACAAAACGTCCAAGCGCTCTATGACTGCGCTGAAAAGTCTGGAAGTTACGAAAGAATGGTATGACTATGTAAAGAACCTGGTGGCAGGGAGGTATGCACTGATTACCTTGCTATCGTGTCTTGCATGGCTGGTTGAAATCGGTGTTCTATGGTGTTTAGCTTCTATTTGTACGATAAAATTTGGCATTTCAGCATTTTCAGATTATATTGCAGCAATTTTTATGTCTGGAAGTAGTCAGCTATTGAGAATGTATACGCTAGTAAGTCTGGACATTTTGGCAATACTTACGATGATTGCTTTTGTTGTTTACCATACTGGAAGAAATAGAAAAATGCGAAGTAAGAATAATAAGGCAGGTGAATAGCATGAAGGATATCATAGTTGTTTATGATGACAGCAGAAAACCAAGTCAGGAAATCAGAAGCATAACCGGCGGAAAGACCTTTGGCGAGACTATATTTAAAAGAGTACCCTTAAGGGAACGGATACAATACGATTTACTATGTTTATCGCACGTACGAGAGGTAATAAGCGTAAAAGAAACATATGCCATTAATAAAAAGATGATAAGCATTCAGAGTATAGGTAATCAATGTGCTATTGTACATTATTTTTCGAATTTTGGTCTACGTGATATGGAAGAAGTGAAAATTTTATTTGAAAAAGTGTGCTATGTCAATGAAAATTATGTCGTAGAATGTGATGGTAAAATTGCGCTTGCTATATTTAAGAATTTAGTATCCTATATGGATTTCATAGATCAAAAGGTATTATCAGAGAGCGATGCGTCAATAGAAACAGCACTTTTGCAAGAAGGATTTGAGAAAATTCATACACAGGCATTTGTAGACTTGTCCGTGGGGATTCATTTTAGACAGTTTATTACGAGTGGTTTTGAAGCTAGATTCTTTAACGTGCTCGAAGGCGATGAGTATACAGTTACAAAACGCTCTGCAAATAAAGATAAGATACGTTGTGAGTATCAGTATTACGAATTGTTGCCAGAAGAAATGAAAATGTGGTATGTGACACCATTTGGTTACCGTGAGGATGAAAAGGGTGCTTCTTATAAGATGGAGCGTTATCATATGACAGATATAGCAATACGATATGTGCATGGTGCTATTACTGTTATGGAATTTGTAAATATATTAGATAAGTTATTTTATTATTTAAAGAGCCGCAAGGAAAAAGAAGTGACGTCTGAGGTATATCAGGAGTGTGCCAGAAACCTCTATTTATCCAAGATTGATTTGCGCATGGAACAATTGAAACAGTCACCAGGCTATCAGAGATTTAATGAAATGATACGTATTGGGACAGAGTATAATGATATAGATGAGATCGTTAGTCAGTATAAAGATCTTTATGAAAAAATTTCTGCAGCAAAGTCATTTCGCAATGTACTCGTAGTTGGGCATGGGGATTTGTGCTTTTCAAATATTCTTTATAATGATGAGACATTTTCACTAAAATTGATTGATCCAAGGGGCGCAACCACGGAAGAAGAATTATATATGAATCCCTATTATGATATGGCAAAATTGTCGCATTCCATATGTGGAGGATATGATTTTTTTAATAGTGATTTGTTTGAACTATCCTTAGCAGAGGATATGCAGTTTAAACTTACGGTAATGGCAGAGGCTGAAAATATAAAGTACAGAGAAATTTTTCGAGAATATTTAGAGAAAAATGGAGCTGATTACAAACTGATTCGCTTATACGAGGCATCGCTATTTTTATCTATGTTACCGTTACATATGGATAGAGAAAAGAAAGTATTTGCGTTTTTATTGAACGCCATTCAGATTTTAAAGGAGATTGAGCAGTTATGATATACGAAGGATTGAGTTTCATATTTGATGTAGATGGAACACTCTGCCCTATTAAAAAGAAAGAAGAGGCGTATGCTGATCTCGTACCTTATGCACAGATGATTGAGAAATTGAAGGAATATAAAGAAGGCGGAGCAAAGATTATACTCTTCACATCACGTAATATGAATAGTTATGGAGGAAATATTGGTTTAATTAATGCCAATACAGCAAAGATTATGACCGCATGGCTTGATAAATGGCAGATTCCCTATGATGAAATTATTTACGGCAAGCCTTGGCCAGGCCACAAGGGATTCTATGTGGATGATCGGACCGTTCGTCCCGACGAATTTTTGACGATGAAGGTAGACGAATTAGACGCATTATGCAGAAAGAGCAGGGGCAATCAGGAACAATGACGATAGTGATTACAATGGCGGGGTTAGGTTCCCGTTTTTATGAGGCAGGATATCTAATGCCAAAATATATGATTAGTGTGCATGGAAAAACATTGTTTGAATGGTCTATGGAGAGTTTGGCGGGATTTGCTTCTGAAGAGAATTTATATATTTTTGTTGCTCGTAAAGAGGATAATGCTACTTCTTTTATTATAGACACCTGCCAATTGATGGGGATTAATCAAGTTAAGGTTATAGAAATAGACTATGTGACCGATGGACAGGCAACGACAGCATTGCTGGCAAAGGAATACTGGGATAAAGATTCACCGCTCTTAATTTATAATATTGATACCTATGTTGAAGCAGGAGAAATGAATGAAAGCCAGCTATGTGGCGATGGTTTTATTCCTTGTTTCAAGGCAGGTGGAGAGCATTGGAGCTTTGTAAAACTCGATGATTGTGGCAAGGCAATTGAAGTACGTGAGAAGGAAAGGATATCTGATTATTGTACGATTGGAGCATATTTTTTTAACACATGTGCATTATATGAACATTTGTATAGCGAATATTATTTTCAGAATGCGCATTTGGAAAAAGGTGAAAAATATGTTGCTCCTCTCTATAATCATTTAATTTCTAAAGGTGGGGACGTGCAAATCTCTGTTATTGATTTTGATAAGGTACATGTACTAGGAACACCTGAAGAATTGAAGGTATTTGAAAATGAGAACAACTATTAAAACCAGATTTAACAAACAAAACATGAGAAGAGGCATTCATTTTCTGAAAAGAAACGGGATTAAAGAAACGTTTTTTAAAGCAAGTGAGCGCTTATTTCGTGATATAGAGGAAGAAAATTATGAGACGTGGCTTCTATCCCATCTACCTAATGAGGAAGAGCTTGTCCGACAGAGAAACACTTCTTTTAGGCATCCTTACAAAATCAGTATATTAGTTCCAACTTATGAGGCTGACTTGTCATTTTTCCGTGAAATGATAGAATCTGTCATTGCACAGACATATACAAACTGGGAGCTCTGCGTTGCTGATGGCAGTAGCAGCAATAGTGTGAAAAACTGCATTATGGAAATGATAGGAAAGTATGCAGATGCATTGTGCAACTGCCGGATTAAATACCAAAAACTCGGAAAGAACTATGGTATTTCTATTAATTCCAATAAAGCCTTAGAGATGGTAACTGGAGACTATGTAGGATTACTAGATCATGATGATCTTTTGACACCAAATGCATTGTTTGAAATAGTAAGTGCATTGCAGAATGGTATTGTTACAGGCAAAAATGTGGAAACAAATCATATATGTGCGCTTTATTCAGATGAAGATAAAACGGATAGTAGTGGTAAAAGATTTTTTGATTATCATAAGAAACCATCTTTTAATATAGACTTATTAAGAAGTAATAATTATATCTGCCACTTTTTTGTTGTAAAGCAGGAGATTGCGGAAAAAATCGGAGGTTTTAGAACCGAGTTTAATGGTGCGCAGGATCATGACTTTATTTTAAGAGCCATTGAAAATGAGCCATCACGAAATGTTATTCATATAGCGAAGGTTTTATATCATTGGCGTGCACATGATAAATCTACTGCAGATAATCCGGAGAGTAAGCTATATGCATATGAAGCAGGAAAGCACGCAATAGAAGCACATCTTGAAAGAGTGGGTGTGGAAGCAGAAGTCTTATATACCCCACATCTTGGATTTTTCAGAATCAAGTATATGGCAGCAGATGCGGCAGTGACATTTATGACAAAGGATGAGTGGGATGCAATAGGGCAATGTGACTTGGAATTAATTCCCAATGATTATATTATGATATTAAATAACAATATAAAACCGCTCACACGAGACTGGCAGGTTGAGATGTTAGGGCATCTTATTCGCAAAGAGGTTGGGGCAGTTGGAGGCAAGGTGCTTGATAATAAAAACCGAGTCGAGAGTGCAGGCTATTCTAAGAATGAAGAAGGAAAACTGGTTGCAAATTATAGGGGGATGAGCAGGTACTATTCGGGATATCTTCACAGAGCTTGCTTGCAACAGGAGGTGGAAGGCCTTCCTCTTGATTGCATGATGATTAAAAAAAGCGCATTGGTATGGAACGCAACAAGACCGGTTATGTCAAAAGAATTTATCACAGTATATGACCCATATGTAGTATTCAGAAGAAGATAGGGCAGCAGAAGTTATGGAAAATAAAAAAGTAACAGTACTTATACCAAATTATAATGGAATATTATATATTGAGGCATGCTTGAACTCTTTGCGTCGGCAGTCTTTTTTGGACCTTACTATCATCGTGGTGGATAATGCTTCGGATGATTTAAGTGCCGATGTGGTGCGTGATTCTTTCCCAGAGGTGCAATTGGTTCATTTATCGCAAAATTTTGGATTTTCAAGAGCTGTGAATGAAGGGATTAAGCTTTCGCATTCACCATATATTATATTGCTCAATAACGATACAATTGTAGAGGATACATTTGTTGAAGAATTGTATAAAGCAATTGATGGAAGAGAAGAAGTTTTTTCTGTGGCGGCCAAAATGATGCAGATGAATAATCAGAACATAATTGATGGCGCGGGAGATTTGTATTGTGCATTGGGTTGGGCATTTGCACGAGGCAAAGGGAAAAGTGCCAAACAATATAATAAAGCCTCCTATGTATTTTCAACATGTGCTGGAGCAGCAATTTACAGACGAGAAATATTTGAAGAAATAGGATACTTTGATGAGTTTCATTTTGCGTATCTTGAAGATGTGGATGTGGGATATCGTGCGAAGATTATGGGATATAAAAACGCATATACACCAAAAGCAGTTGTATATCATGTGGGAAGTGGTTCATCAGGTTCTCGTTATAATTCTTTCAAAGTCAGGATTGCTGCAAGAAACAGTTGTTATGTTATATATAAGAATATGCCCTTTTTGCAGATTTTGATCAATTTTCCGTTTTTATTGCTTGGTTTTGGGGCAAAATGCATCTTTTTTATATGCAAAGGTTATGGAAGAGAATATTTGTCAGGTTTGAAGCGGGGGTATCTTATGTGTACCCAGGGAAAGAAATACCCTTATTCAGGGCGGCTATTTAAGAATTATGTGAAAATCCAATTGGAATTATGGGTCAATATGTTTCGAAGAATTTTGGAATAAGTTAATAAAAACTTTATTAATTAATGGGGTAATATTGGGCAGAATGGTGTTGCCCTTTTTTATAAATTATTGTAATATACGAATATATGTTTATTGGGCAAGGGTGAAAAATATTGATAAAGGATAATCAGAGAATATTTAACCAATTACATGTTGTAGTTGACGGAATCGTTATTGCGACTTCTTATATGCTTGCATGGTACCTTAAGTTTATGAGTCCTTTTTTTGAGGCTGAGCGAGGACTTCCAATGTCGACTTATTTAGCGGCATTGTATTTTATTATTCCCGGCTATTTGTTTTTATACTATCAATTTGATCTGTATAGCTCAAAGCGTGCATCGGGAAGAAAACGAGAGTTATTTAATATTGTTAAGGGAAATACACTGGGACTGGCTCTTTTTATTGTGGTACTCTATGTAATTAACCAGCCACATTTTTCGCGTTCCATGATATTTATTTTTTGGGTTATCAATATAGTTGCTGATACAATTGTTAGGAATGCAATCAGATATGTGCTCCGATATATCAGAAAGCGGGGCTTTAATCTGAAGTATGTATTGCTGGTGGGATATTCGAGGTCAGCAGAGGAATATATTAATCGGATACGACTGAATCCTCAGTGGGGATATGTGGTAAGAGGCATACTTGATGATAGCATAGAGAGCGGCACCATGTATAAAGGTGTCAAAGTACTGGGGCGAATTGATAATTTGTTTGTCATCCTTCCAGAAAATAAATTGGATGAAATTGCAATTACGCTTAGTCTAAGCGAGTATGGGCGATTGGAAGAAATAGTGTCGCTTTGCGAAAAATCAGGTGTCCATACGAAGTTTATTCCTGATTATAACCGTGTGATACCAAACAAACCTTATACAGAAGATATTCAGGGACTTCCTATTATCAATATACGGCATGTGCCATTAAGTAATACATGGAATATGTTGGCTAAGCGATTAGTAGATATTTTCGGTTCACTTTTTGCCATCATTCTATTTTCACCGATTATGCTGATTGCAGCTATTATCATCAAATTATCTTCTAGCGGACGTGTAATATTTGCACAGGAGAGAGTTGGCCTACATAACAAGGCATATCAAATGTATAAATTCAGGACGATGTATTTGCAGAGCGAAGAAACTGAGGAAAAGGCATGGACGGTAAAAAATGATCCCCGTGTAACGAGAATCGGAAGAATTCTTCGAAAAACAAGTATTGATGAGCTTCCACAGTTGTTCAATATATTATCAGGCAAAATGAGCCTTGTGGGTCCGAGACCAGAAAGACCATTATTTGTTGAAAAATTCAAAGAAGAAATACCAAGATATATGATTAAGCATCAGGTCAGACCAGGCTTAACTGGCTGGGCGCAAATAAATGGACTTAGGGGTGATACATCAATTGAAAAGCGTGTGGAATATGATTTGTATTATATAGAGCATTGGACGATGGGATTTGACATTAAGATTCTGTTTTTAACAGTGTTTCGAGGATTTATTAATGAAAATGCATATTAGAAATTGTAATAGAAGGGGATAAATAAATGTCAGAATATAGCAGAGAGCCAAAAGGAAGGAATGTAGCATCGAGAAGTTCAAAAAGTGCTCGTGCAAAGGCAAAAAGAAAAAAGAGAATTATTTTATTTGTATTAGAATTTATGGTTTTAGCAATTATGGTAGGGGTATTGGTGATTGTTCAGAAAATGGACAAGATTGAAAAAGTGGATATCGCTGAGGAAGATATTATAATTAATGATGAAGTCGGCGGAAGTGAAGCATTAAAGGGATATAAGAATGTGGCATTGTTTGGCGTTGACGTAAGCAAAAGTAATAATCTGGGGAAGGGTGCCAGAACAGATACGATCATGATTTTAAGTCTTAATGAGGATACAGGAGATGCAAAATTGGCTTCTGTCTATCGTGATACTTATTTTAATGTTGGAAACGATAGTTATGGCAAAGCAAATTCGGCATATTCTAAAGGTGGTCCAGAGCAAGCGCTTAATATGTTAAATATGAATCTGGATTTGAACATAACAGATTATGTGACAATAGACTTCAGGGCACTGACAGATACAATCGATGCGCTAGGGGGAATCCCAATTGATGTGCAGGAAGAAGAAATTATACATCTGAACAATTATCAGATTGGGACACAGGAAGTTACGGGAGGCGACATTATTCAGGTAACAGAGCCGGGACTTCAGACCTTGAACGGGTTGCAGGCAACTTCGTATTGCAGAATCCGCTACACAGCGGGTGATGATTTTAGAAGAACAGAGAGACAGAGAACTGTGTTGGCGGAAGTGGCCAAGAAAGCAAAACAATCTGATTTATCAACAATCAACCAAATTATTAATGATGTATTCCCTAAAATATCTACAAGCTTTACAAACACGGAAATGATAGGGTATGCAGCAAACTTCTTAAACTATAATATAGCAGATACAGCCGGTTTTCCTGCTGCGAACAAAACCGGCACGATTGGAAGTAAGGGAAGTTGTGTCGTACCAACTGATTTAAAAGAGAATGTAATGGTATTGCAAGGGTTTCTATTTGATGTAGATCCACTAACGTATGAGCCATCTGAAAGAGTAGTAGAAATCAGTGATAAAATAAGAAGCGATACAGCGTCCTATTTGGAGTAACTGGTGGATATAGTATCCGTATTAGCGGAGGATTAAATTTGAAAATAGATATTTGTATTCCGACTTTCCGACCAGATGAAAAGTTAAGGCAGTTGATTGAAAAACTTGAACAGCAGAGAACACCAGTAAATAAGATTATTTTATATCATACAGATGATACGACAGATGGTTTTGCATTACAATTTGGATCTGATTTCTTAAAAAAGCATCCATTGGTTGAAATATACCATATTGCAATCAATGAATTCGATCACGGTGGAACACGTAACAAAGCGAAAAGCCATTGCGATAAGGATACCAATATCGTGATTTTTATGACACAGGATGCGATACCAGTAGACAAATATTTAACAGAAAAACTGGTAGAACCATTGATAAGCGGTAAAGCAGATATTGCATATGCAAGACAGTTACCAGCGTTAGATTCGGATGTTGCAGAATGCTTTACACGTGAATTCAATTATCCTGCCAAAGATGCAATTAAGAGCAAAGAGGATTTGGAACAGTGCGGTATCAAAACATTTTTTTGCTCAAATGTATGTGCTGCTTATAGAATAGATACATTTCAAAGGTTTGGAGATTTTATTAAGCAGACTATTTTTAATGAAGATATGATTTATGCCGCTGGCGTCATTGAAGGTGGTGGCAAGATTGCTTATGTTTCAGAAGCAGAAGTGATACATGCACATCACTATACTAACAAGCAACAGTTTAAAAGAAACTTTGATTTGGCAGTTTCTCAGGCCCAGCACCCAGAAGTATTTGGTAAAGTATCATCCAAATCGGAAGGTGTTAAGTATGTGAAAATGGCTTTCACTTATTTTAGAAAACAGCAGAAGGGGCATAAAATAGTCTCTTTTATTATAACATGTGTGTATAAATATATGGGCTATAAATTGGGATATCGATATAGAACATTATCAAAGCAGTTTATAATGAAATGTACAATGAACCCCCATTATTGGAAAAGTACCGAGTTTACGAAGTAAAGCTCGTGTACAGGGGAATAGTGCCGAGTTTACGAAGTAAAGCTCGTGTACAAAGAAATAGTGCCGAGTTTACGAAGTAAACCTCGTGTACAGAGGAAAAGTGCCGAGTTTACGAAGTAAAGCTCGTGTACAGGGGAATAGTGCCGAGTTTACGAAGTAAAGCTTTACGAAGTAAAACTAATGGACCATGGAGGATTAGATATGTGTGGAATAGTAGGATATATTGGTCAAAAACAGGCAGCGCCTATATTATTGGATGGGCTGGCAAGACTGGAGTATCGCGGATATGATTCTGCCGGGATGGCCGTTTATGATGGTAACGAGATCAAAATGGTAAAATCTATGGGACGTCTTAAAATTCTGGAGGAATTGACTTGTGGTGGCGAGACTTTGCCTGGTACGGTTGGAATCGGACATACCAGATGGGCTACACATGGTCAGCCATCTGATATTAACTCACACCCGCATTTTAATGAGAACGAAACAATATCTATTGTTCACAACGGTATTATTGAAAATTATATAGCACTTAAGAATAAGCTAATGGATAAGGGATACTCTTTTAAATCAGAGACAGATACAGAAGTTCTTGTGCAGTTAATTGATTACTATTACAAAGGGAATCCGTTGGAAGCCATTACAAAGGTCATGCATCGGGTAGAGGGATCATATGCACTTGGTATTATGTTTGCTGATCATCCTGACCAGATTTTTGCGGTTAGGAAAGCAAGTCCTTTGATAGTAGGAAAAAGCGAGGATGGATGTTTTATTGCATCGGATGTACCAGCTATCTTAAAGTATACGCGTGATATATATTATATTGAAGACCAGGAAGTGGTTAGATTACGACGCGATCATATGCACTTTTATACGGTTGATGAAGAAGAAATACAAAAGACTTCTGTCCGTATTGATTGGGATGCTAATGCAGCTGAAAAGGGTGGCTATGAACATTTTATGCTTAAAGAAATGTATGAACAGCCTAAAACAGTTCGTAATACATTTAGTCCACGCATTGTAGATGGAGATATTTTGATTGAAGAATTGAAAATGTCTGATCAGGATATCACTGCAATTAAAAAGATACATATTGTTGCCTGTGGATCGGCATATCATGCTGGCATGTCTGGCAAATATGTAATTGAAGGTCTGTCAAGGATACCAGTTGAAGTGGACCTTGCATCTGAATTTCGGTATCGAAATCCTATCTTAGACGAGGGTTCTATGGTGATTGTCATCAGTCAGTCAGGGGAAACAGCTGACACTCTTGCTGCACTCAGGGAAGCACAGAAGAGGGGTAGTAAAGTACTTAGTATTGTTAATGTTGTAGGAAGTTCTATTGCGAGAGAAGCAGATAATGTTATGTATACGTGGGCAGGACCAGAAATAGCAGTTGCTACGACGAAAGCATATACAGCGCAACTAATTGCTTTATATTTATTAGCTATGAAATTTGCCAAAGTAAGGGGTAAAATTGAGGATAGCCTATTTGCGGAAATGCTTTCTGACCTGGAGAAATTGCCAGATCAGATTGAGATGCTTCTTGCCAATAAAGAGAAGATACAACGGTTTGCAAATCGTTATATTGGTGCAAAAGATATCTTTTTTATTGGACGTGGAATAGATTATGCGATTTCGCTTGAGGCGTCTCTGAAATTAAAAGAAATATCTTATGTTCATTCAGAGGCATATGCAGCAGGAGAACTAAAGCATGGAACGATTTCATTAATAGAAGAAGGTACATTGGTTGCGGCAGTATTGACGCAGGAAGATTTGTATAAAAAGACTATAAGTAATATGGTCGAGGTAAAGAGTCGCGGCGCTTTCTTATTGGCAGTGACGAATGAAGGACATATCGATATTGAAAAAGCAGCAGATTATGTTATTTATATCCCACATACAAATTCTTATTTTGCGAATTCACTTGCCATAATACCGTTACAACTGTTTGCTTATTATGTTTCTGTAGGAAAAGGTTGTGACGTGGATAAGCCTAGAAATCTGGCGAAATCTGTTACAGTTGAATAGAGTATGATTCTTTTCATTTATCAAGAATCACCTTTTGTGTTATCAAAAACACAAGAGGTGTTTTTTTGTTTCCCCAAAAGGCTAAAATTGTGTGGCAATTAAAAATAATAGCAGAACTAATTTAATCTTGCGCCATAAAACATTCTATTTTCTGAAAATTTAAGGATTTGTTAAGAATGTAGTGTTAACATAAATTGGAATAGTTTTAAATCTAAGATTAATTCCAAGGAGGAACCTGTCATAAAAGCAGTAATTATTGGAAGCGTAGTTTTTGTAAGCCTGTAGCTAAAGTGGGTTTGGAAGAAAAATGTGTACGATTGTCTGAACGCAATCTTAAAAGATATCATTAATATAATTTCTGGCATAAATAGTGATTCCAAAAAGTAATTGATATATAATTCATGCAAGATAAAATTTTGAGAAAATTCAAAATACTTATTATAAAAATATAATAAATTTTTGAAAGAAGTGGGCAAATGATTTCAGCAGTTATCTTTGAAGCAAACGAGAATGCATTGGAGCATCTTAAAATGATTCTAAACGATATGAGATATATCAATGTGTGCGAGTCTTTTGTAAATAAAAACACGTTTTTAAAAAGTATAGGTAAATATAAACCAGATGTTGCAATTATTGATATGGAATCTTCTAGTGTTGTGCGTACAGATTTTTTATCTGATATTGAAAAGATTAGTAATGAAACAGATATTTTTTTCGTTACAGTAGAGATGATATATTTTTATTATACTTTTCTTAAAAATAGCAGGACAGATTTTTCATTAATGTTTTCTAAGAAAAGAGAGACCATCGGTTTTCATATAGAAGATAGCAGGGAACAGACCCCTTATATTCGCTGCTTTGGAAAATTAGAAGTCTATAAAAATAAGAACAATACACAAGAAAATATTATAAGGTGGCGTACTAAAAAAACAAAAGAGTTATTTGCATATTTACTATGCCAATATGGAAAAAATGTTTCAAAGGAAGAATTGATTAGGGCACTTTTTCCTGAAAAAGAAGACGGACTGAATAATTTATATGTGACAATGTCTTTCCTGAAAAAACAAATTAGTGATTTGAACTTAAAGAAAAGCGATATTGTAATTAAAAACAATTATTTTTTGGAAGTAGCAGACGGAATTTGTGATTTTATTGATGCGGAAAGATATATCAATAAGCATATCGTAATAGATGACCAGAATATTTCTCAATTTCTTTTAATACTTGATTCTTTTCGCGGTACATTTTTGGAGGAAGAGGATTATCTGTGGGCATATGATACAAGAGAATATTTGGAAAAAAAATATGAGGAAGTATTACTAAAGATAGGCAAGTATTATGGTAGGAAAAAGAACTTTGAAGAAGCCAGAAATGCAATTGAAAGAATTATTCATCGTAATCCTCTGTCGTGCGAGGCGCATGCAGAGTTTCTAAATTTATATTTATATTTCAAGAGGTACGACTTATTTTTAACACAATATCGAAGGTACGCAAGACTCTTAAAAGAGGAGTACGGAGAAGTGCCTGAGATAGAATATGCAGAAGCATATCAGAAACTGTGGAGCAATTGGAATAAAGATTAACACCACTTTTATTTTAAACCAATTATAAGGAGGGAGCCTATGAAAAGGGTAATGATTGTTGATGACGCAGCGTTCATGCGCCTATCGTTGAAGATGATTTTGGAGAAGAATGACTATATGATTGTTGGTGAGGCAGAAAATGGAGAAGTGGCTATATCACTGTATCAGGAAATATGTCCTGATATTGTAACAATGGATATTACGATGCCTGTCATGGGCGGCCTTGAAGCATTAAAAGAGATTGTTAAAAAAGATGCTTCAGCAAAAGTAGTAATGATTTCGGCTATGGGGCAAGAAAGTTATGTCAGAGAAGCAATTGTAGCAGGTGCAAAACACTTTATCGTAAAACCTTTTAATGAAGAACACATAATCAGGACCTTAAATAGCCTTTCGTGAAAAGAAAAGAGGTGATATTTATTGACAAATATAGAATGGGAACCTTTGTTAGAAATGTTTATATTTGAAACATCACAGATGTTAGAGCAATTAGAGCAAAGTATTTTAAAGGGAGAAGAAGCAAAGGTTTTTGATGCTTCTGATATTAATGAAATCTTTCGTATTATGCATACCATCAAGAGTTCAGCGGCTATGATGCAGTGCACACCTATTTCTAAGGTGGCGCACTCTGTAGAAGATTTGTTTTCTTGCTTGCGGGAGGATAAACCGCAGAATATTGAGTACTCTTTATTAACGGATTTAATATTAGATGTCTTGGATTTTATGAAGGCAGGTATTGAAAAAGTGTCAGCACGAGTTGAGCTAAATGATGATCCCACAAGGTTAATTCATAAAATCAATGACAGACTGCAGACAATCAAAAAAGAGAATGAAGATAAAAATAGTGAACTGGTGTCCTGCAATCATTACCAAGTGACTATATTCTTCGAGGATGATTGTGGGATGGAACACCTCAGAGCCTTTACATTAGTTCATAGTCTTAAGGAGCACACAGAGAGTATGGACGAAATAATCCCAAATAATCTTGAAGAGGATAAGAGTCAGGAAATTATAAAGCTAGAAGGATTGAAAATCAGATTCAGTTCATTTAAAACAAATGAGCAGATGCATGAAGTTTTATCAAATAATCCTTTCATAAAAGACTTATTATTTGAGCAGATAATGGAGGAACAGGAAAAAATAAATAGTGTTCAGGAAGAAGCTACTGCTCTTAAAGAAGGCGTGGCTGAGGAGGAAAACACGAATAAAGCTGTTCATCAAAATTTAATAAGTGTCAATGTGACAAAGCTCGATATGCTTATGGATATTGTTGGAGAATTAGTGATTTCAGAGGCTATGGTACTCCAAAATCCGGATTTATCTGGATTGAAAATAGATAATTTTCAGAAATCATCTATTCAACTTCAGAAAATAACAAACGAGTTAAGAGATATTGTTATGTCGATTCGTATGCTTCCCTTATCTACGACCTTCCGAAAGATGCAGAGACTTGTTAGAGATATGAGTAAAAAGTTAGATAAAGAAGTACGTCTGATTACAAGTGGTGAAGAAACAGAAGTTGATAAGAATATTATAGAGAATATATCAGATCCACTTATGCACCTCGTCAGGAATTCTCTGGACCATGGGATAGAATCACCAGAAGCACGAGAAGCAGTCAGCAAACCAAAGGTGGGAACTATTATCCTAGAAGCAAAGCATGTAGGAAGTGATGTGCTGATTATGATTAAAGATGATGGCGGTGGATTAGATAAAAAGAAGATTCTTGCAAAGGCAAAAGCAAATGGACTATTGCATAAAGCAGAAAGTGATATGACAGATAAAGAAATTTATAATCTGATTTTCTTGCCAGGCTTTTCAACGAAAGAGAGCGTTACAGAATTCAGCGGACGTGGAGTAGGAATGGATGTTGTCATGCGAAGTATCGGGAACATTGGAGGAACGGTATCGGTAGATAGTAAAGAGGGAGCAGGCTCGACCATTACAATGAAGATTCCGCTTACACTGGCTATTATTGATGGAATGATTATTCAGGTAGGAAAAGGATGGTATACGTTGCCCATTACTGCCATCCGTGAGTCATTTCGTCCCAATGAACATGATATTATAAAGGACGCGGAGAATCATGAGATGATTATCGTCAGAGGGCAATGCTATCCCATTATCCGTCTGCATGAGTTTTACAAAATTCATACAAAAGTTACTGATTTTAAAAATGGAATTTTGGTTATGGTAGAACAAGGAGAAAAAAGTATCTGCTTATTTGCAGATGCATTATTGGGGCAGCAGCAGGTGGTCGTCAAATCACTACCAAACTATATTAGGAATGTAAAGAAAATAGTAGGTGTAACAGGCTGTACTTTATTAGGAGATGGCAATATTAGTTTGATTTTAGATATTGGGAGCCTGATTGATTTTCGTAATATCAATTTAATAAAGAACTACAAATCTAATTCATAAAAAATAGAAAGATAGGAGATGAAGCTATGACGGAAGCAATACTGGATATGGAACTGGAACAGGAAGAAGACACGCAGAAGGACAAGTATTTAATCTTCACCTTAGGAAAAGAATATTATGGAATTGAGATCCAGAGAGTCACTGAAATTATCGGTGTACAGCCAATCACAGAGGTACCAGAATTACCAGAATATATCAAAGGCATCATTAACCTGAGGGGAAAAATTATACCCGTTATGGATGTCCGTATTAGATTTAAGAAGCCATTTAAAGAATATAATGACAGGACCTGTGTAGTCATTATTGATCTGGAAGAAGTTTCGATAGGATTAATCGTAGATGGCGTGGCAGAGGTGGCAATTATACCAGAGACAGAAATTGTATCGCCACCGGAAATGGATCAAAACAGTAACAGATTTATAAAAGGAATCGGGAAAATCAGCACAGAGGTCAAACTAATATTAGACTGTTATCAGTTGTTGAATGAAACGGAAAATGAAAAATTAATTAGTATAGATAATGGGAGGGAAAGTATATGAAGAACATAAAGATTGGTGTGAAACTTTTAGGCGGTTTTGTTATTGTTGCGGCGATTGCAGCAATTATTGGTATCGTTGGGTTACTAAATATTCAAAATGTTGCAAAGCAGGATACAAAACTATATACAAACATGACTGCACCTTTTGAATCTCTGATTGCTCTAAATAATAGCTATCAGGATATGAGAATAGTCATAAGAGATTCTATTATTTCAGAGGATAAAGATGAAATCGAAGAGTATATGCAAAAATTTGAAGAGAAAAGCCAGTCCTTTGATGAGGCAGTTGCTTCATTCTCAGAGACAATTACTTCTGAAGAAGGAAAAGAATATGTGCAGAACTTGATAGAGGCAAAAAAAGCATATACCGTGGTTGGAAATAAAGTGCTAACACTTACTTTGGATGAAAGTAACCAAGAAGAAGTTCTCGCATTAATGAATGGCGAAGGTGCAGAGGCTGCCACTAATCTTGTAACGGCCGTAAGTAATTTAACAGTAAATAAAATCACACTTGCAAAAACAACGGCTGATGAAAACAGTGGTATTGCTGATACAGCAGTTACGACAACGATTATTTTGCTCGTAGTAGGCATTATAATAGCAGTTGTGCTTGGGCTTGTTATTTCACGTTCGATCAGTACACCAATTAAGGAGATACTTGTTGTTGCAAATGAGATTGTAAAAGGAAATCTTGATGTAGATGTGCAGATGAATTCAAAAGATGAAGTGGGGATGCTGGCAAATGCATTTAAGGCTATGATTGATAATCTGAATGAGCTGATGGGAAATATAACGGAAGCAGCAGAACAGGTCGCAACAGGAGCAAGACAGGTTTCAGACTCCAGTATTGCATTATCGCAGGGCGCTACAGAACAGGCAAGCTCTATCGAAGAATTAACAGCATCAATTGAACAAATATCTTCACAAACAACTCAAAATGCTGAGCGTGCAAATGAAGCATACCAGGTTGCACAAAATATTCAGGAGGATGCCGGCAAAGGAAATAAGCAGATGGGTGAAATGCAGAAAGCAATGGAAGATATCAATGAGTCATCAAGCAATATTTCAAAAGTAATTAAAGTTATTGATGATATTGCTTTTCAGACAAACATACTGGCATTAAATGCAGCAGTTGAAGCAGCGAGAGCAGGTCAGCATGGAAAAGGATTTGCGGTAGTGGCAGAAGAGGTCAGAAATCTGGCGGCAAAATCAGCAGATGCTGCAAAGGAAACAACTAGCATGATAGAGAGTTCCATTAAGAAAGCAGAAGGCGGAACCCGCATAGCAAATGAAACAGCCGAAGCGCTTGGTAAGATAGTGAGCGGCGTAGAAGAAACAGCAAAACTAGTCGGAGAGATAACAGTGGCTTCAAATGAGCAGTCACTTGGCATAGAGCAGATCAATCAGGGAATTCTGCAGGTATCTACAGTCATTCAGACCAATTCCGCAACTTCTGAAGAAGCGGCTGCAGCAAGTGAAGAGCTTTCGAGTCAGGCAGAAATCATGAATAAAGAAGTAAAGAAATTTAATTTAAGAAAAGACAAAAATCATATCATGAGCTATGATAATAGAAAAGAAATAAGCCCTGAAGTTATGGAAATGCTTAATGCTCTTGGAAATAAGAAAGAAAAGGAAGGAAATATGAGTAGAATTGCTTTGAGCGATAGTGAATTTGGAAAATATTAACTGAATCTGAGAGGGCTGAGGGCAAAGTGATCACAATAACCGATAAGGAATTTATACAACTTTCAAACTATATTAAAGAGAATTACGGGATTTTTTTGAAAAAAGAAAAAAAGATGCTTGTTGAAGGAAGACTGCAGCAGGTGCTTGAGAAAATGGGATTTCAAAGCTTTACAGATTTTTATCAATACGTAATCTCTGATAAGAGTGGAAATGCTGCACGACTACTTACGGATAAAATCACAACAAATCACACTTTTTTTATGAGAGAGGCAGATCATTTTCACTATCTGCAAAAAGAGATACTGCCTCATTTATCATCAAGCATTAAGCATAAAGATCTTCGAGTATGGTGTGCGGCGTGTTCTTCTGGAGAGGAAGCATATACACTTTCCATGATTATTGACGATTATTTTGGAAAAGAAAAAATGTTTTGGGATACAAAAATACTAGCAACAGATATATCAAGTGCAATTCTGGAAACAGCGAAAACTGGAATATATAATCGACAAAGTATAGCACCGCTTCCTGAATCATGGACCAAAAAGTATTTTGAGACAATAGACCATAATACGGTCATTGTTTCAGAAAAGCTTAAGGAAGATGTCATATATCGAAAATTTAATTTAATGGACAAAGTATATCCATTTAAGAAAAAATTTCACGTAATCTTTTGTAGAAACGTTATGATATACTTTGATAATGTGACAAAAGATAATTTGGTAGAGCAGTTCTATAATCTGCTAGAAAATGGGGGGTATTTGTTTTTAGGTCATTCTGAATCAATTGACAGAAGTAAAAGTCGGTTTAAGTATGTATTACCGTCTATCTATCAAAAGCTGATATGAAAAAATGGGAGGTTGCATTATGACGCTGAACAATGAAAAAAGAATCAGGGTATTAATCGTTGATGACAGCATGCTTGCCAGAGAAATCATGTCAAAGATTGTTTCATCTGATCAGCAGTTAGAAGTTGTAGCAACAGCTGTAGATCCATTTGACGCAAGGGACAAATTACTGAAATATAAGCCAGATGTCATGATTTGTGATGTGGAAATGCCTAAAATGAATGGTGTTGAATTTATTAGAAGACTTATGCCGCAGTTTCCGCTTCCAGCTATTGTTGTAAGTTCAGTCAGCGAAGCAGTATTTGACGCCATGAATGCTGGTGCAGTGGACTTTATTACGAAGCCAGACATACAATCGGTTATCGACATGGAAGCATTTGTAAGAGAACTGAATGGTAAAATAAAAACAGCAGCAAAAGCTAATATTTCAAAGCAGGAAATCTTTGAAAAACCGGCCATTATTCCTGACAAGCATTATGATGCAAAAAAAATAATTGCGATTGGAGCCTCGACAGGAGGAACGGAAGCGTTGTATAATGTACTTAAGGATTTGCCGCCCAATATGCCTGGCATTGTAGTAGTGCAACATATTCCACCCAGATTTTCTAAAATGTTTGCCGACAGGCTTAATGTGCAGACTAAGCTTCAGGTGAAAGAAGCTGAGGATGGTGATATTTTATCAAGCGGAATGGTAGTAATCGCGCCGGGAGACAGACATATACGTATAAAAAAGCACTATGACAAGTACAGGATTGAATGTATCCAGGGTGAGAAAGTAAATGGCCATTGTCCCTCTGTAGATGTATTGTTTGAATCCGTTGCCAGAGAAGCTGGGAAGAATGCGATAGGTGTCATTCTGACTGGAATGGGAAGCGATGGTGCGAGAGGATTATGGCAGATTAGAAAAGAGGGCGCCAGAACGATAGGACAAGATGAAAAAACCAGTGTGGTATATGGAATGCCTAAAATAGCCTATGAGATAGGTGCTGTCGAAATGCAGTTACCTTTGAATAAAATTTCATATCAACTACATATGCTCCTGCAATCAGAACTTCCTAAAAGAGAATAATAGAATTAAAAGAAGGTCAATTAAGTTTGATCTGCACGCATAATGAATGATAACAATTTCCTTCTTATATCTCGGTAGAGTTTATATCATCGAGTATGAGAGGGAAATGTTTTTTATAAATCACATTTTTTTTAATATTTTGTCACAAATAAAACACATCTTATTTGTAGACTTAGGTTATCAAAATGAAAAGTGAAAGGAGTCTTTATTATGTATGATGAAAATAAAAACAATTCAAATTATGGTAGTATGGGGAGCAGTCCGTATCAAAATTCATATGCGTCCTATGAGATACCCAGAAATAATATAGCGGCACCTGTTCAGAACAAAAAGGCATCTGGATTTATTAAAAAGGCTATGACGTTTATGGTGTTGGGATTGATATTTGGCGGATTTGGTGCACTTGGATTTTTTGCTGTTGATTTAGTAACAGCGGAGATAGCTGGCAGAGAAGCGCTGACCACGCAGGGATCTGCGACAGTGGATACGATTTTGCCTGTTACGCTACCTGAAACCGATGAAAAAGCGCAAGGGACTGAAAAATCAGAGCAATTGGTCACGACAGTAGAAGCTTTAGATGTTACGAATGTTGTAACGGAAGCGATGCCTTCTGTTGTTTCAATTATCAATCAGTCAACACAGACGGCCACTAATTTTTTTGGTCAGACTGGTACATATGAAAGTGAGACAAGTGGCTCTGGAATTATTGTGGGGCAAAACGATTCTGAGTTATTAATTGTAACCAATAACCATGTGGCAGATGATGCAAATACCCTATCAATACAATTTATTGATGGGACAACGGCAGAAGCGAAATTGAAGGGTGCAGATTCAGAGGTTGATTTGGCGATTGTTGCAATACCGATTGAAGATATTAGCGAAGATACATTAGCCGAGATAAAGGTTGCCACATTAGGCGATTCTTCTTCCTTGAAGGTTGGGGAACCAGCTATTGCAATAGGGAATGCACTTGGATATGGACAATCTGTTACGACAGGTGTGATTAGTGCACTTGACAGGGAGATTACAATAGATAATAATACTAATATATTAATTCAGACAGATGCGGCGATTAATCCTGGAAATTCTGGCGGTGCTCTTCTGAATATGAATGGTGAGGTAATCGGAATCAATGCAGCCAAATTCTCTTCCAGTATGGTGGAAGGTATGGGGTATGCGATACCTATTTCAGAAGCAAAGCCGATTATGGATGAGTTGATTAACAGACAGACGCGAGAAAAAGTAGGGATTGGCGAGGAATCTTATCTTGGTATTTCAGGTGTAGATGTCACAGAAGAGGTCGCACAGACATATTCGATGCCAATCGGTATCTATGTAGCACAGGCACTAGAGGGAACAGCGGCAGAAGAAGCAGGAATTCAAAAGGGCGATATTATAACAGAATTTGATGGACAAAAAATAGGAACGATGGCAGAATTGCAGGAAACATTGGCATACTATTCGGCCGGTACGACTGTGGATATCGTTATAAAACGTGCGAATGGTGAAGAATATGAAGAAAAAACACTATCCGTTGCACTTGGAAATAAGGCCATACAACAATAACCTGTAAAAGGAGTTTGGAATGTCGGATATAGACAAAGATATAAATAATAATAATGAAGACAGAGATAGTGAATATGAAGATATTTGCTACCTCTGCCATCGTTCTGAAAGAACAGCGGGAAAGATGTTTAAATTACCCAATCATATTTCTGTTTGTTCAGATTGCATGCACAAAACGATGGATACAATGACACAGATGGATTATCAGAATCTGCTAAAGGATTTTACAATGAATCCAGGTATGGTTCCAAATTTGGATTTTAATCAAGACCAGAAGAATGATCAAGATCAAAAGTTTGATGGAGACAAGAAGAATGACCAGGACCCAAATCATAACCAGAACAAAGAGCAGGATCAGGGTAAAGTACCAAGTATCAGTTTTTTGAACTTATCGGATTTGCAGAATTTAATGGGCAATTCTATGAGCAATAAGCAGAAAATCAAAAAGAAAAGAGCAGATGGGGAGCAGATTAAACCAATTGTTGATATAAAGCATATCTCGCGACCACACAAAATAAAAGCAAACCTAGATGAGTACATTATTGGTCAAGAACGTGCGAAGAAGGTAATGACAGTAGCTATCTATAATCACTACAAAAGAGTAGCTTCTGAGGCAATGGATGATATGGAATTTGATAAGAGGTTCAATGGCGTAGAAATTGAAAAGTCAAATATGCTTATGATAGGTCCTACAGGTTGTGGAAAAACTTATTTGGTTAAAACATTAGCAAAATTATTAGATGTGCCTCTTGCGATAGCCGATGCAACCTCACTTACTGAGGCAGGCTATATAGGAGATGACATTGAGAGTGTTCTTTCAAAACTATTAGTGGCGGCAGACAACGACGTAGAGAGAGCAGAACAGGGCATTATTTTCATAGATGAGATTGATAAGTTAGCAAAGAAAAAAGATACACATTCCAGAGATGTCAGTGGAGAAAGTGTGCAGCAGGGTCTGTTAAAACTTCTGGAGGGTAGTGAAGTTGAGGTTCCGGTAGGCGCTAGCAGCAAGAATGCCATGGTACCGCTCACTACGATGAACACAAAAAATATTCTTTTTATATGTGGTGGTGCATTTCCTGATTTGGATGAAATCATTAAGCAGAGATTAAGAAAGAAAACTTCGATCGGATTTACCGCCGAGTTGAAAGATTCTCTAGATAAAAGAAAGGATATTCTTAACGAAGTAACCGTTGAGGATATTAAGAAGTTTGGTATGATTCCAGAATTTGTGGGGCGTCTCCCTATTATTTTCACATTAGAAGGCCTGACAAAGGATACCATGATTGAAATTCTAAAGAAACCAAAGGATGCTATATTGAAGCAGTATCAAAAGCTATTTGCACTGGATGAGGTCCAACTAGAATTTGAAGATGAGGCATTGGAAGTGATTGCGGAGAAAGCGCTTGAGAGAGAGACTGGTGCGAGAGCATTACGATCTATTATAGAAGAATTTATGCTTGATATTATGTATGAGATTCCAAAGGATGACAGTATTGGTCGTGTAACCATAACAAAGGACTACATATTAGGGAAAGGTGGTCCGAGGATTGATTTGCGTGGTGGCGATAAAAAGATTGAAGATCGTGAGATAATAAAGGCAATTCCTATGAATGTAGGAGCCGCTGGTCAATAATCATTTATGAGAGGCATGCATGAAATTAATACGATTAGGGAATAAGAAAAAATTCTTTTCACATTTATAGCCATCAGGAGTCGTATCATGATGGCTATTTTGCCGTTACCATTATTATTTTCAGGTCATTAAAAATAGGAAAAGCGAATAGGAGATTAGTTATGATATATATTGGAGTAGCTGCAACAATTTTTGCTTTAGAGCTGTTTATTAAGAAATATGTAGAAAAGAATAAAGTGATTGGAAAAGAGGAACTGGTATTTCACAACAGGCTGATTATTGAAAAGCATCATAATAAAGGGGCTTTTTTGAACATATTTGACCGATATCAGAAAGTAGTTGCTGCCTTATCAGTTGGCCTCACTGTTTTTATATTGCTACTTGGAACCTGTGCGTGGAAGGAACCTGGTAAGAGCAAAGCGGGAAAAGGGCAGAAACTGGGATTTGCTTTTTTGCTCGGAGGAGCGTTAAGCAATACGTATGACCGTGTGTTCCGTGGATATGTCGTAGATTATTGCCGATTAAATGTTAAGCAGAAAAAGATACGCAATATCATATTTAATATTGGAGATTTCTTTATTATGCTTGGATCGATGTTTTTGAGCATTTTTTCACGGTGAACTTTCTTCTACCTCATATCATATTGACATAGTATGAAATATTTCATATACTGTTTATAGTGTATAAGTCATGTTTGGAGGTATATCATGAAAATATCGACTAAGGGAAGATACGCAGTACGTGTGATGCTGGATTTAGCAGTACATAATACTGGCGAATACATTAAAGTAAAAAACATTGCAGAACGTCAGCAAATATCAGAAAAGTATTTGGAACAGATTATTTCAGTACTCCATAAAGCAGGTTACGTACGTAGCGTACGTGGAGCACAGGGTGGATACAGACTTTCGAAAGAGCCCTCTGATTATACGGTAGGAATGATTCTGCGATTAACAGAAGGTAGCTTGTCGCCAGTAGCGTGTTTGGAAGGCGATAAGAATGAGTGTGAGCGTTGTGACACATGCGATACACTTGCGATATGGAAGGAACTAGGAGAAGCCATCGATCATGTTGTAGATAACGTTACGATAGCTGATTTGGTAGAGAAACAGCAAGAGAGGTTAGGAAGTCAATATGTTATTTAATTCTTTGGCATTTGCAATTTTCATGCCGATTGTATTTCTTATATATTGGGCACTTCCACACAAATTCCGATGGATGGCGCTACTTTTGGCTAACTGCTATTTTTATCTGAGCTGGGAGCCAGTCTATATTATCGTGATACTGTTTACGACAGCAGTATCATATTTTTGTGCTTTACAAATTGAACATACCAGTGAAAAAAAGAATAAAAAGAGAATTCTTTCAGTGGGTATTGTAGTAACGTTATCCTTGCTACTGGTTTTTAAGTATACTAATTTTATGTTTGCTTCTGTGTTTGGAATATTGAAGACATTTGCAATACCAGTTCAGGATACGACATTGCAGTTGATTATGCCGTTAGGTATTTCTTTTTACACTTTTCAGATGGTAGGTTATATAGCAGATGTATATACTGGAAAAATAAAAGCAGAGAAACATTTCGGGAAATATGCACTCTTTGTATCGTTTTTCCCTAATATCATTTCGGGACCGATTGAACGTGCATCTAATATGCTTACGCAGTTTACTGAAGAGAAGAAATTTGATTACAAGGAAGCAGTTTATGGACTGCGTCTTATATTACTTGGCTTTTTGAAAAAAATGGTTTTCGCAGATTCTATGTCGAAGTACGTAGATGCAATATTTAATCATGCCACGGACTATACAGGCTTTAGTTTTATAATTGCGATTATATTGTTTACGTTTCAAATATATTGTGATTTTTCTGGATATTCTGATATAGCAATTGGAATTGCAAGATTGTTAGGAATCCGTTTGATGACGAACTTTAAGCAGCCTTATATGTCTGCGACAGTCAAAGAGTTTTGGAGTAGATGGCATATTTCTTTATCTACGTGGTTTAGGGATTATGTGTACATCCCACTTGGTGGAAATCGTGTTTCTAAAAAAAGAAAAAACTTAAATCTTCTTTTAACATTCTTAATTAGTGGCCTTTGGCACGGTGCAAATTGGACCTTTGTTTTGTGGGGCGGTTTACATGGTCTCTATCAGATTGCTGAAAATACAGTGAAGAGTGTTTCTACTAGGCGAAAGCATTCTGGTGGGATAGAGGCTATGGATAAAATCGAATCAGGCGTGGTGACTAAAGGGCGCAGAGTTAAGAAGGTAGCACATATCCTATTAACATTTTTTCTTGTTGCCTATGCATGGATGTTTTTTAGGGCAAATTCAATAGCAGATGCTATTTATATAACAACGCATATGTTCACAGGTTTTGATTGGCACCAGGCAATGCGTGATACGTCTATGAGTTATTTTTCTGTCATAAAAACTGGTCTCGCAATCACTTTTATTTTGACGTATGATTATTTCAGTCTTCGTCATGATTTATTAAAGGAAATTGATAAACTGAAATTTCCCTTGCGCTGGATGCTTTATATAGGCATCACAGCATTGATTGTTATATTAAGTTTACATAATGGAGTGAAGCAAGAATTTATATATTTCAAATTTTAACAGTAGAAGTGATTTTGTTATCTGATATGATACACAGAAAGGCATCCTATGAAACAATTTTTACGGAAAGGGCTTATTTTCGCTATTATAATGGGACTTATTTTTATTCCGGTATCTGTATTGATAGATCCCTATAATGTCTTTCATTACAGTATGCCACGCGAAAATGGGGTTGAGCCAAATAAAAATTTTATAAAGACTAAGCATGTACTTCATAATCAGGATAAATTTGATTCTCTTGTATTTGGTTCTTCAAGAGCTGGTTTTTTTGATGTGTCAAAACTGAAGGACGGAACCTATTATAATATGGCGAGCTCAGAAGCGGTTCCGGCAGAGCATGTCAGAATTTTAAAAATTATGATTAAGAATGGTTTTGTGCCTAAAAATGTCATTATGCTCGTAGACGATATTTCCTGTTTTGTTGATCCGGACAGACATGCGACATCGCTATATCGCATACCGTATCCTGATGAAGATATTGCATCACAGTTATCATTCTATTCCAAGTATTTTGATTTAATTACGATATGGGAGTCGCTTGCAGTAATTAAAGGATTTGATACACCGTCACCTGACTATATTGAGAGATTCAAAAATACTGGGACAGAAAGTTTAGATATTCCACCTGCATTTAATTCTGCGAATGCGGTCGGTTATTGGGCTGATTATTATGAACTCAGATTAGAGGATTCAATTGCGGAGATCCAGGAAATGATAGATCTATGTGAGGAATATGATATTAATCTGACGATTATGACAAATCCGCTCTATCACTTGACGTATGAGAAAGCGATTGAAAACGGATATCTTGCGTTTCTTGCTTCTTTAGCAGATATTACAGATTATTATAATTATAGTAGCATCAGTTATGTGACAATTGAGGATAAGTGTTATTATGAGACAAGTCACTATACACCTCAAGTCGGAGAGTGGATGATATCGGCGGCTTTTGAAGATAAAATAGATATAGCAGTGAAGGAACAGGGTTTTGGAATGTATGTTACTGACGAGAATAAAAAAGAATTTATTAATCTTTTGAGAAGCCAGGCTGCAGAGAAAGGAATAAAAATATATGAAGAATAAATCGTATCTATTTTGGATACCAGTTCCTTTTTTATTGGGTTTATTTATAAATGTAATAATGGGTATGATAATGACATTGGTTGCAGGATTATATAAGCTATATCGAGGAGAAATTAATACAGATGAATTGGCAGATTATTTGGCAGGAATAGCTGTAAATCAAGAGTTCTTGTCAGTTGTCGTTTTTGCAATTGGAATACTATGTATATTAGTTTTTGGCATTTGGTTCTTTCTTTTATATGGCCGAAAATCAAAGATTCGTATCTATGAAGCATTGAGTATGAAAAATTTAATTTTATTGCTTCTGCTTGGGATTGTAATACAGATTATGCTCAGTTTTTCTTTGACGCTGATCTTACCTTTTTTTAAAGATGCAACCATGAAATATGAAGAGACTATGAGTATGCTCTTTAGTGATAATTGGTTGATGGTCATTTATACAGTAATTTTGGCACCTTTTGGTGAAGAAATGATTTTTAGAGGATTGACTTTTGGCTATGCAAAGAAAGTGATGCCGATTATGGCCGCAAATATAGTGCAGGCAGCATTGTTCGGAATTTATCATTTAAACCTGATACAAGGCATTTATGCATTTGTTATGGGGTTGATTTTTGGTTATATTATGATAAAACTGCAGTCAATCTGGGCAGTGGTCATCCTGCACATTGTTGTTAATTTGAGTGGATTGATTATGAATGAGTTACTAACGAATAGTACTTCCATTATGACATGGGAATCAATCGTAATTGACGCAATTGCAATTACAATTTGTATCCTTTTGGTACTTGGACTACCAATAATCAAGGAACACGAAAGAGTAAGAGATAATCAGCGGGATATCAGCCCCGTCCCTCAACGAAAAAACGATTAATATATGCCATATATTTTTCTACAATATCAATATTTGTTTCTGCATAAAGCATGCGGGCGCCTACGGCATCTTCGATTTCATTGAATACCGGGCGCCCTTTGTGGTATACGAAATCAATGCCAACCAGGTCAAATGGAAATAGTCGACATATGTGCATCACAATGGCTTTTTCTTCGGCTGTCAGTTTATGAAGAGCTGCAGTGCCGCCAAGTGAGTAGTTGCTGCGGATTTCGTTTGCAGCAACAGATGTTTTTGTACGCATCATTGCAGCAATAATAGTCTGACCGAGTACATAGACACGCAAATCATGGCCTCTATCTGAAGCACATTTTTGCATTACAATTTTCGGGAAATATTTATAATCTGCCTTTATCTTCGATAGTGCATCTGTAAATTCATTCATATTTTTTACAAGTGTGACATGTGCACCGCCATGGCCATCAGCGGGTTTTATGACAAGAGGAAATCCAAGACGCTGGATACTTTCGACATAGTTTTTTTGGAAAGTAGCTTCATTTGGATAACATATGGTATCCATGATGGAGATTCCATTTTCAGCCAAGTATTTGTAGGTGGAACCTTTGTCATTGCAAATTTCAGTGACGATGGCAGGATTGAAGACACGAATATGCTGGGCTTCAAAATGCTTAGCAAGATTGGCATCACGAGAACGGTTTATGATGAAAGCTGGAGGTATGACTCTCACACCACGAAAAGAAGTATTGTAGTCGTCTTTTTTATGTGTTAGCTGTAGGTCTTTTGTTAAAACAAGTTTTAAGATAATATTATATTTTTTTGCCTCGGCGATAAACATGTCTATATAGATGTTATTTTTCAGGGCATCTGCATAGTGATAGATCATCCAACCTTCCATGTACGGCTCCTTTCTCCGTGTGCTCAAATCAGCTGTTTAAGGATATATTCCATGATTTTATCTGCAACATTTACACCAGTACAGTCAAATATGTTTTTAAAATGGGCATTGGAATTGACCTCACATAAAATAGGTTCTTCATTTTTGCCAAACAAGATATCAACACCTGCGAAATCGAGGTTCAAGGTATTGCAAACAGATTTTGCGAGTGCGAGCTGTTCTGTAGTCGGGGTATATCGTTCCATGTGGCCACCGCCAGTAATATTAGCACGAAAATCTGAATCATGATGCCGTAGCATTGTAGCTACAGCATTTCCACCAACCATATTAATACGGATATCACGTCCATAGCTTTCGGATATAAATTCTTGAAAAAGAATTGGCCGTCCATTGACCTTTTTAAACACATCCAGTAACTGTTCACGATTATTTACAAGATATACCTGCATTCCAAAGGAACCAAAACACTCCTTAACGACCATGGGGTAAACTAACATGTCTTCAATAGTGGCAAGAAATGATAGATCTGTGTATCCAATATTGGAAAACGTCATGGGAGCTGTAATTGTTTTTGGCATGGAAATACCTGTTCCTGCAAGGCGCGAAAAGGTTAATGATTTATCATCGCAGGCCTCGATGGCATCAGCAGAATTAAATAGACGAAATCCATGACGCTCAAGTGCACGTGCAAGTCTGATATCTTTATCCCAAAATAAAATAAAAGAAGGGGCATCGGCATTGCTGATACAGGGTAATGAAGATACTGTTCCATTATTTACAGTACATAACAGTTCAGCATTTGTCTTGAGATCAAGTTTACAATCATATTTTGTTGCCGAATCTTGTAGCCATTTATATATTTCATTAAATTTATCTGTCAGTAAAAACTGATTTACGATAAGCCAACCATATTTCATAGAGACCTCCTATCTATCATTTAGTATACGCCAGAGATAATGGAGTAGCAATCAGAAATCCTTTAAATCAAAGTAGAATTTTCATATAAGATATTGTATAATGAATTCTATTATAGGGCCTGCTGATAAATAATACAGCGCTTTGGAGAGTGAGATGCCATAATGACTTTAATAGTGCCTGCCAAAATAGTGAAGAGTAATAGAAAGAGTGTGGCGCTAGCCATTAACGAAAAGGGCGAATTGATTGTTAGAGCGCCTCATAGAATAACAAATAAGGAAATCAGCCGTATTCTGGAGCAACGTAGAGATTGGATATTGAAGAATCAGCAGCAAATGTCGCAGCGACTAGGAAGAAAAAGAAGTATTGAGCCAGAGAATGGTACATTAATACCATTTTGCGGAAAAGAGTATATCATACGACTGGGTGCATACGGTGGAATTGAGATCCGAAATGATGAACTGTTGTTACCTAATAGCCCTGAGCGTAAAAAACTTCTAATTGCATGGTTGAAAAAACAGGCCAGACTGGCATTTGAGAAAAGTGCAGATAATTATAGTCGGGTTATGGGACTAAAATATTCGGCGATTAAACTGTCTAATGCAAAGACACGCTGGGGGACTTGTAATGTGCAAAATGCACTCCGTTTTTCATGGCGGTTGGTTATGTGTCCTCAGTCTGTACTTGATTATGTCGTAGTACATGAGCTTTGTCACATCAGACATCGAAATCACGGAAAAGAATTTTGGGAGGATGTTGAAAGGATAGATCCCCATTTTAAAGAAAAGCGAAAGTGGTTACGAGAACACGCAGAAATAATACACTATTTTGAATCATAATGTAAAGCGAGGGATATATAAGCATGAAAGAAATAAAAACAGTAGCATTGATTGGACTCGGAGGCATCGGTGGATATCTGGCATCTGGACTGCAGGGCGTAGTCGGATTTGAAAATCTGCGTATTATCGCAGGAAGTGAGCGTAAATCAAGGTTAGAAGAAAACGGGATGGTGATTAATGGTAGTCCCTATCATTTTCATGTAGTAGATCCCGAAGAGGAGAGCGGATATGCAGATTTAGTGATTATAATCACTAAGTTTACTTCACTTAGGCAGGCAATTGAGGATATTAGAAATCAAATTGGTCCTACAACGATTATTATGGCACCTCTTAATGGTATTGAAAGCGAAGAAATTGTGGCAGAAAAATATGGTTATGAGAATTTACTATATTCACTTGCACGGGTAAGCGTTACAACAATAGAAAACAGCATAAAATTTAATCCTGCTGTTGCACATATCGAGTATGGAGATAAGACTAATATAGCTGGTAATTATTCAGAAGCCGTGAATGCTGTGAAAGCATTATTTGACAAAGCTGGCATTAAATCAGTGATTCAAACTGACATGATATTTGCATTGTGGCACAAATTCATGTGTAATGTAGCAGAGAACCAGACAGCAGCAGTACTTGACATTCCTTTTGGTGCCTGGCATGACAATGAGCATGCAAATCGTTTGCGTGAAATGGCAATGTGGGAAGTGGTTGGGATTGCCAATAAGAAAGGTATTGCACTTGGTGAAGAAGATATCAGATTGCAAGGGGAGCGACTTAAGAAGATAAATGCTGATGGTATACCATCAACGTTACAAGATATAAAGGCAGGGAGAAAGACAGAAGTGGATATGTTTGCAGGCACGGTAATGCGATTAGGAAAAGAAGTAGGTATAGAAACGCCTGTGAATGAATTTTTATATCATGCTATAAGAGTTTTGGAAGATAAGAATGCGGGACTTATTCATGGAATGAATATCTGATAATACAAGTAAATTTTTTTGAAGGAGTCACAAATGATTAGTATAATTGTCAGTATTTATTTATTCATTGGCGTCATGCTTCTTTCTTTTATGTTCGTATATTCCTATATGAACGGAAAATCGATATCTTCTAAGGTGTTTGGGATACTTAGTCTCACACTTCAGATTTATTTGTTGGGATACCTGATGGAAATCAATTGCGGTTTTCTGGAGCAAATGCTTTTCTGGAATCAGATTCAGTATTTTGGGATTCCTTTTTTCCCTGCACTGTGGCTGGTTGTAAGTATGCTTTATACGGGGAAGGATAAATATTTGTGTTTGGGTGGAAGAATTATAATCTTTTTCATTCCTTGCCTAACATTTTTTATGCGTCTGACTAATGAGTGGCATCATCTTTATTATAGTCGTATTGAACTTCAATCTTTTGAGAATACAGAACTGATGTTATTGACGAAAGGGCCCTGGTATGTCGTACAAATGATTTATGTACTGATTGCTTTAGTGTTATCATCATTATTCTATTTTCAGCGCTATAGAGCGAGTAGTGGTGATAAGAAAATGCAATTCAGATTATTGCTACTTGCAGCGGTGTTGCCTTATATCTCATTGGTTTTGGTTACACTGAATATGGGAGGAATAGGGATAGACTATACAGCACTTGTTATGCCCCCTTGCATTTTGTTAATTAATCTGGCATTAACACGTTACAATTTTCTGGAAATTAAAATGCTGGCCAGAGAAAGAGTATTTGAGGATAGTGCATCAGGTTTAATATTACTCAATCAATTTTATCGAGTAGTAGATTTCAATCAGGCAAGTGTTTCTTTTTTTCAATGGTTTCATGTTCAGGTCAGAGAAGAACAGTTAGATGTTTTATTAAAGGAACAGCCGGATATCTTTGAGAGTATCATGCGATTGGAAAATAAAGTTTTTTGTTTTGTGATACAGGGAAAAAAATGTTATGTAGATATTGACATAAAAGAGTTTTGTGATAAAGAGGAAACGATAGGACTTCTTGTTAAATTTGATGATGTAACAGAAAGAGAGCAATTAAAGCTTCGTCTTATGGAATTAGCTAATACGGATGAGCTTAGTCATCTAAATAATAGGAGAAGATTTAATGAATGTGCGCAAGAAGTGTATGAACGTGCACAACGTTATCGGGAGTCCTTATGTGTTCTTATGTTAGATATTGACTGTTTTAAAAAGATTAACGATGCATATGGACATCAGGCAGGAGACGTTGTAATTAGTGAGTTTTCTAAAATGCTGATGACCGTATTTCGTGGTACAGATATTCTGGGTCGCATGGGTGGAGAGGAGTTTAATGTCGCAATGCTCAATACAGATGCCAGGGTGGCATATAAAAAAGCAGAGGAATTTAGAAAAGCAGTAGAACAAAAGCAGTTTGAGTTTGATGCGCAAAAGGTGATGGTAACAGTCAGTATCGGAGTAGCTGAATTAAATGAGCAGACAACAGGTATGGAGGAGCTGATTAACCAAGCAGATCAAGCAATGTATGCGGCAAAGCATGCAGGCAGAAACCGTACCATGATTTTTGAATCCCAAACAGAGCTATGCTCTGATTGAGTTGCCATTTGCAGTAGAGGAGCGTATTTCGACTATCAGTTGAAATTTTATAAAAGCAGAATAATCGGTTTTATCAAAAACCGAATAATCGGATGTATGGCTTGACTTGCTACAATGATTATGATAAAATTACATTCGTTGTAAAACACAGTAAGGGTATAAGTGCGCGTAGCTCAGCTGGATAGAGCGTCTGGCTACGGACCAGAAGGTCGCGAGTTCGAATCTTGTCGCGCACGTATGACGTAAGTGGCCTCGGAGAATAAAATCTCCGAGGCTTTCTGTTTATAAAGGGCTGGTGGTGCAAATGGAACAAAAGCAATGGGGCGATAAGCCATACTATTCTTTAGACAGTTATTTGAAGAATCAATATGGTGAAAAGGTATATAAAGTATCGTTAAATGGTGGTATGACCTGTCCAAACAGAGATGGGACACTTGATACGAGAGGCTGCATCTTTTGTAGTGAAGGCGGAAGCGGTGAATTTACGCCGGTTCTATTACCGGTGCAATCTGATCGGACAACTTGGTCCAATATTGGAATACAGATAGAGCAGGCAAAGCTACTATTATCAGGAAAACAGGCGGGGAAGAAATATATAGCATATTTTCAGGCTTATACAAATACATATGCATCGGTGGAATATTTGCATGAAATTTTCACGCAGGCAATAGAACATCCGGATGTTGTGGGTATTTCCATTGCAACAAGACCAGATTGCGTGTCTGATGAAGTAATAGAGCTACTTGCACAATTGAATCTGATTAAGCCAGTTTGGATAGAATTAGGATTACAGACGATACATGAAAATACAGCAAATATGATAAGGCGTGGGTATGATTTAGTATGTTTTGAAGAGGCGGTAGGTAGGATTCGCAAAAAAGGGCTGGATATCATTGTTCATTTAATTTTGGGGTTGCCAGGAGAAACAAAGGCGCAGATGCTTGCTTCGATTTCATATATAAATGGTCAAGAGATACAAGGAGTCAAATTACAACTTTTACATATATTAAAAAATACAGATTTAGCAAAACTTTATGAGGAGAATCCATTTCATGTATTTACGCTTACGGAATATGCAGATATTCTGTGTGATATAATAGCACATCTTTCACCGAAAATCGTGATTCACAGAATAACTGGAGATGGTCCCAAAAGATTACTTATGGAACCAAAGTGGAGTGGAAATAAGAAAAATGTATTAAATACAATTCATAAAGAATTGAAAGTGAGAGGAATATATCAGGGAAGTGCATATAGGCTTGGTAAAGAATGAAAAGAGAAAAAATGTTTTTCAGGTAAGCTGATATTTTAGGCGTCGCTGTTTTGGAGTGATGCCTTTTACTTTTTTATAAGTTTTGATAAAATGACTACAGTCTGTAAAACCGGTTTCCTGACTAATGTAATTCAGATTAAAATCCGTAAACAAAAGCATATCGTCGGCCTTGCATATCCTGACAAACTCAATATATTCTTTACAGGATTTGTTATATAGTGCCTTAAAGTTTTTCGCAAAATAAGAATAGCTCATATTACAGCGCTTTGCTAGATCCTCCACATGAAGGAGTTCATCAGAGTGCTGATCAATATATTCAGTAATATTATTAATTGTACTTTCATCATTTCCTGATACAATGAATGACTTATCAGTATTAAATCCATTATTGCGCCATAGCCGAATCAAACAGACCATCATGTTACATAATTGAGAATGGACTTTAATATCATATCCATAATTTCGCTCAGATAATTCATGAATACAATCTAAAAAGCGTTCTTTCATATGCATATTAAAAAGATTTATTTCTTTAAAATGGATATGCGCACAATCACTATTGCGTGCACTCTCCAATATGGCACTTATTTTGGGTGTATAGCTGTTGCCAACAGATAATATATTGGCATCAAATTTTAATACCGCATAACGAAGGGGTTCTTTCGAGGTACTACAAACAGAGTGAATAGATTTTGGATGAAAAAGGATTAACTCTTCGGGTTCAACAGAATAAGTCCTTCCATCGCATTCTACTAGCGCAGTACCCTCTAACATAAAAAGAACCTCTGTGAAATAGTGCCAGTGTGGGCGTACTGGAAAAACACCAACAGAGGAGTCAGCGAGGAATGCTTCGTATGGAGAATTTAAAATGTCACCGTATTCAAATAAATATTGCATGTAATCTCTCCGTAAAATAGATTTATACTATTTTTGTGTCTGATTATTATAGCATGTAATATTCTAAAACGATAGTGTATAATAAAGTTGAAAGATATGATAAATGATAGGATTAAGAAAGAGGATGAGAAGTATGGAATTCGTAAAAGGGATTACATTTGCAGCCTTTGCCTGCAGGGATAGCTTTAATAGAGAAGAGACCTATGAGAGCCTTCGGAACCTGAAAGAGAGGACTGGAGCAAGTTACATTATTCTTGTACCAAATGGATTACAGGAGACGGCACAATCTGAGGAGATAGATTATGCATCTAAAGCATCTGTCTCAGATGAGGAATTGATAAAAATAATTCATTATGCGAAAGAGCTCAAACTGAAAGTCATATTAAAGCCAACTGTTAATTGTAAAAATGGTACTTGGCGTGCGCATATCAATTTTTTTGACAAAGACGTTCATTGTGAACCCAAATGGAGAAATTGGTTTGCTTCTTATACTGATTTTCAACTGCACTTTGCGAAGATTGCAGAAGCAGAGAAATGTGATATGTTTATTGTCGGTTGTGAAATGGTAATGGCAGAGCGTAAGGAAGCAGAATGGCGCAAATTAGTCAAAGATGTCAGGGAAGTCTATCATGGCTTAATTTCTTATAATACAGATAAGTATCATGAAGATAACGTGGCTTGGTGGGATTGTGTAGATGTGATTTCTTCCAGTGGCTACTATCCATTGGAGGATTGGGACAAGGAATTGGACCGAATCGAAAAAGTAGTAAAAGCATTTCATAAGCCGTTCTTTTTTGCAGAAGCTGGTTGTATGTCTGTTGAGGGTTCTTCTAAAGTACCAAACAGCTGGATGCTACAGGGAAAAACAAGTTTAGGGGAGCAGGCAGATTGGTATCGTGCAATGTTTGCAGCATGTGATAAGCGTGACTGGGTCAGAGGGTATGGAGTATGGGATTGGTCCGCAAAGCTCTATGCATTGGCAGCATCGTCCTCAAATGCAAAGTATGATATTTATGGAAAACCCGCAGAAGCAGTAATAAAGGAATATTATCTGAGAAAAGGATAGGAGATATGAGGGATTATTGGTTTACAATAATTCTTCTTTTTTTCAGACTAATTTCAGCTTTGTAACACAGTTTGTTTTATATAAATTCACTCTTTTTTCACATTTCGCCTGTAAGATTTAAAGTAATGTGTGTTATCAATTCATTTTCTTATAAAAATACGATAAATAGTAAGAAATGAGAATCGTGCGGATTCGGAGATAACAATGAAAGCGGAGGAGTAATGTGAACAGGTTAAAGAAAAATAAAATAAAAATACAGAGTGAGGAAGAAAAAGAGAATCAGGGTTTGGTTGAGCCAGATATGCAGGAATTCATCATGGAAAAGTATGATGGGAAAGCCAAAAAAATAAAGGTTAAGGATCCTGAAAAGAGCAAAAAATTATTACACATTTTGAAAAAATGTATCATACCAATTATAATAGTTGCCATTTTAGCAATTGCTTTATTGATTTTTCTTAACTATAAAGCGAAACAGGACAGAATGGCAGCGATGATGCAGAACGCGCAGGTAGAGACTGCAGATGTCGAGAAGCGTGATCTGACTGTCAGTATAACGACAACAGGAACCGTAAAGAGTGCAGAAAGCAGAACGATTACCTCTGCTCTTACAAAGACAGAATTATCTTCGGTATCTGTAGAGGTTGGAGATACTGTTTCAGCAGGACAGGTGGTTGCAGTATTTGACGAAACCGATATTAAAACGAATATCGAACGAATGGAAGAAAAAATCAGCGTAAGCGAACAAACGGATGCAATCAATGCACAATCAACAGATCGCGAATATCTATATACGTACAGTGCACAGACGGATACTTATACAGAAGCACAGACAGCAGTTGAGGATGCATTAGTCAAATTGTATGATGCCTGTGATGCATACGGAGATGCAAAAAAAGCGCGGCAGGCAGCAGAAGATAGTGGTAGTACTGAAGCAGAAATCACACAGTTAAAGAATGCTGAATATAGTGCATATACTGCTGAGAAAAATGCACAAGATGCATATGATGATGCACTTTTGTCGCAGGCGAAAACCACAAAGAGTGTTGCAAATACGTTACAGGGAACAGATGAAGATTATCTGAAATCATCACTTACCGAGGGAGACTCAACAGAGGAATTGAAGGAGCAGCTGGAAGATTTACAGACGAATCTGGAAAACTGCATAGTGACTGCACCAATCGGTGGTGTTGTAACTTCTTTATCTGTTAAAACGGGAGATACTTATATTGAAGGGGATATGATGACCATTCAGAACTGTGATACCTATACAGTATCTGCACAAATAGATGAATATGATATCAGTGACTTAAAAGAAGGCATGGAGGTTGTAATCAAAACAGATGCAACCAGAGACGATGAACTCAAGGGTGTCATTTCTTTTGTATCGCCTACGGCAACTGCGAGCACAGGAAGTAGCACAAGCGCGACCTATGAAGTGACAGTGGATATTCTTACAGAAGATGACCGATTGAAATTAGGTATGACAGCAAAACTAAGTATTATTGTGGATGAGGCAAAGGATGTGTTTACGGTTCCATATGATGCGATATCAACAAATGCCGATGGAGAAAGTGTTATTTACACGCCAGAAGCGACACAGCAGGGAATTGTTGTGGAAGTGGGTATGGAGAGCGATTACTATACACAAATTATTAGTGATGAAATATATGAGGGAATGAAGATTGTAATTCCATCTGCTGCAGGTACCGTTGAAACAACCGATGAAGAAACAGGGTCTTTATTCAGCATCGGCGGTGGAGGTGGCGGTGCACCCGGCGGCGGTGCCGCACCAAGCGGTGGTGGTGGCATGCCATGATGAATGAAAATTTAATCATTAATATGAATCATATCGTAAAGAAGTTTTTTATTGGTAAACCTAATGAACTGGAAGTACTACATGGTTTGGATTTGCAAGTGCATGAAGGTGAGTTTGTATCTATCGTTGGGGCGTCTGGTTCAGGTAAGTCAACGCTTATGAATATTATAGGGGCATTGGATCGGCCGACCGAGGGCAATTATGAATTAGATGGTGTTCGCGTGTTTGAATCAAAGGATAAAGATGTCTCTAAAATACGAAATCAAAAAATCGGGTTTGTTTTTCAGACATACAATCTTGTAGCACGAACAACTGCCCTTAAGAATGTTGAGCTACCAATGCTGTATGCTGGTGTTTCAGGCAAGGAGCGCGCGAAAAAGGCAAAGGAGCTTATGAAGATTGTCGAGATGGAGGATCGTGCTTCTCACAGACCAGATGAATTGTCAGGCGGACAGAAACAGAGAGTGGCGATTGCCAGAGCAATGGCGAATGATCCAGCAATCATATTGGCTGATGAGCCCACGGGCGCGCTCGATTCACAGACTGGACGATTAATAATGGATATTTTTCATAAATTGAATAGAGAAAGAGGCAAGACGGTGATTCTGATCACACACTCAAATGAATTGGCAGAGGAAACAGATAGAATCATTACAATTAAGGATGGTTTGATTACCGGTAGCAGAAAGGGGAGTCAGAGTAATGTTATTTTTTGAAAATGTATTACTGGCTCTTTCGGGATTGCTGGCTAATAAAACAAGGGCACTTCTGACTATGTTAGGAATTATCATTGGAATTGGATCCGTAATTGCAATTGTTACAGTAGGTAATTCTCTTACCAATTCCATTACAAGTTCTATGGAATCAATGGGTGCAAATAATATTACAGTTGGCTTGCAGCAAACATCTACTGAGGAAGAGACAACAGAAAGTGGGTTGACCTTCAGAGGTCCAGGTTTTCAAAAATCGCCTACGGAGGAAGATTACTTTACGGATGAGATGTTGGAAGAGCTAACAAAAGCCTTTCCAAATGAAGTAAAGGACTTTTCCATCAGCTCGTCGATGGGTACTGGAGAGGTGACGCAGGGAAGTCTTTATGCTAATGTTGAAGTTCTGGGTGTGAATGAAGGATACTTTACAGCAAATGAAATCAATATTCTGCAGGGCAATAATCTTTCAGAAAAAGCATTAGAAGATGGCAAGGGCGTTGCCGTTGTATCAAATAAGTTTGTAAGCAATCTATATGAAGGAGATAATGCATCAGCAATAGGACAGACTATCGAAGTCGATATTGGAACAAAGTACTATCAGTTTACAATCGTGGGTGTATATGAATACGAGGAGGAAACGACAGGGTTTTCTTCAGAATCTGAAGAAGATATTTCTACTACGGTATACATTCCAATTAAGAATCTGCAGACAAAATTGCATACGACTGCTGGCTATGAGCAGTTTACGGTAGTTGTCCATACTGGAACAGATTCAGAAACGTTTATTGAGAATATAGAAACTTTTTTTGATCGGTACTACCACAATAATGAAGATTTTCAGATAAGTGCATTTAGTATGGAGTCGATGATTTCTTCCATGACAGATATGCTCTCTACGGTTTCTATTGCGATTGCCTTTATAGCGGGGATTTCGTTATTGGTAGGTGGCATTGGTGTAATGAATATCATGCTGGTTTCCATATCTGAGAGGACCAAAGAGATAGGTACCAGAAAAGCGCTTGGGGCAGCCAATTCTTCTATACGTCTACAGTTTATCGTCGAGGCAATGACAATTTGTCTGATAGGTGGTATAATTGGCGTTATAGTCGGAGTCGTAGGTGGCGCCGTAGCTGCTGATGCACTTGGATATGCAGCAAGCCCATCTATAGCCAGTATCGTGATTTCTCTATTATTTTCACTTACGATTGGAGTATTTTTTGGATATTACCCGGCTAACAAAGCAGCGAAAATGAACCCTATCGATGCGTTGCGTTATGAGTAGCAGTATTGGGATGTAAACCTGATAAAACGGGAGAAATAAAATGATAGTAACAGCCATGGACGAGATACTGAGTACCTGGTATCTATATAATTATAAAGCTTTTTTTGTAGGAGTACTAATGATAACTGCCTGTATAATAGGATATTCTTTATACAGGCTTTTTGCGTGTTTGTTTCGTCGCAAAATAAAATATGTAAATCCGATTCAGCTCGTCTGGCGTGGTATTCTGATATCATTATTTTGCGTGTATGGGTATTTTTTGATTGCAATTACAATATTGTCCCGGCAAGCGGGCACCAGGACGGGATTTAGTCTGGAATTATTTCATGCCATTACAGGAAGTTCCTATATGAGAATACAGGCACTGGAAAATTTTTTGCTATTTATTCCGTTTGGGATTTTTGTTGCTCTCATTTTCTGGTCATATTGGGGAAAATGCGGACGGTTCTGGTTTAGCTTTTTATGGGGGTTTTCCATTAGTGTTCTAATAGAAATGGTACAATTGGCATTTGGGTATGGATACTTTGAGTTAGATGATATTGTATTGAATACATTAGGCTCTTTTTTGGGGTATCTGCTCATCTTTTTTGTATGGTGTATTTGGTGGTTTTATTGGCATTTTTGTCAGAAAATCAGATTCCTTATGCAGCTGTTAATGATAATAGGCATGTTATATGTGATTTTTGGATTTTCATCGGATATTGGAGAAGAATCTGCTGTTATCAGTGAATTGATTACGCAACAAATTGTGAAGGTGCTGGATGTTTTTGTACCTGGAACATGGTCAGGAACCGTTCAGGCAGCATGGGTCGACCTTCTTCACCCTATTATTAGAAAATTGGCCCATATGACGGAGTATGCTTTGTTAGCAGCTACAACACTATATTTTCTATATCAAAGACATTTGCGTGGTAAGAGATTATTTTTGCCTGCATGGATATTCTGCATGATTGTCGGTGTGGCAGACGAAATTTATCAGTCATTTATTCCGGGTCGGGCAGGGGTAGTGTATGATGTGGGATATGATTTTTTGGGTGCAACGCTAATGATTGTATTTATTTATGGATATTATTGGATTTCAAAAAAGAGAGTAGCAAAGAAATAATTTTTTCGATTTATGATTTTATCTATTGAAATGGTTGTATTTTATATTATATTCGGATAAAATGAAATAAATTATTTCATTAATGATATTGGTCAAATGAGAAGAGGAGACAATATGCAGGTATTGAAAGATAGAATCCGTAAAGATGGTGTAGTAAGGCCAGGTAATATTCTGAAGGTTGACAGTTTTCTTAATCACCAAATGGATATACCACTTTTTTGTGAGATGGGAAGAGAGTTTCAGCAACGATTCATGAGCGATGAAATTACGAAGATACTGACGATTGAAGCCTCGGGAATAGGACTTGCCTGTATTGTAGCCCAGTATTTCAAGGTGCCGGTCGTATTTGCAAAAAAATCTAAGACGAAGAATATTGCGGGTGATGTATATACAACAAGAGTAGAATCCTATACACATGGCCGTGTGTTTGATATCATTGTTTCAAAACAGTTTCTCAGACCAGAGGATAAAGTACTTTTAATTGATGATTTTCTGGCAAACGGTAAGGCACTTGAAGGGTTGGCACAGCTAGTGAAAGATGCGGGCGCGACGTTGGTTGGTGCTGGTATTGCAATTGAAAAAGGTTTTCAAGTAGGCGGTGACACATTGCGCGAAAAAGGAATTCGTGTGGAATCATTAGCAATCATAGAGAGCATGAACGATGAGACAGGTGAAATCATATTTCGAGACTAGTGTTTTGTGAGAAAAATGATTGAGGGATTCAAATGAAAATTAATATTATTTATTTGGCAGCAGGTTTTGGGTGCCGCTTTGGTGATAATAAATTGCTCCATGATGTGAACGGTAAAAAGATGTATCGGCACGTTTTGGAGCAATTGCTTATTTTACAGAGCAAGTCGGATGAGATTAAGCAAGTAATTGTAGTGACACAATATGATGAGATTGAGAAATGTGTGCAATTATATGGAAATAAGGATATACATGTAGTGCGGAATGAACATAGTGAATTGGGGATATCTTCTTCACTACGGTTGGGATTGCATGCAGATAAATGTGCAGATGCCTATTTGTGTTGCGTGGCAGATCAGCCATATTTGACATGGAAGACAATAAATCAACTAATAGAAGGCTTCATAGAAAGTGGGAAAGGTATTGGATGTGCTGCGAAAGAGGGCATACTTGGTAATCCAGCGATATTCTCACACAAATACCTTCCGGAACTGCTGGCACTTTGCGGAGATATTGGTGGAAAACAGGTCCTGCAACGACATTTAGAGGATGTGTTTTCCTATGAGGTAGCGAATGAGCAGGAACTGGAAGATATTGATTTTAATCAATGATAATAGGGAAATCACCTGTTTCCCCAACTTCACCAATAATGCGAGTCCATGGAGAATAAGATTCCATGCGTAACAAATATTCCTGTGCATCTTTTTCAGGCATCGAAAGCAGTAGTCCACCTGAGGTTTGCGGATCAAAAAGGATATCGAGAAGATTTTGAGGAAATTTGTTCTTAAGTACATATTTTTTATCCAGATATTGCAGATTATGATACATGCCTTCAGGAATAATCCCCATAGAGGCAAACTCCAAAGCACCATCCAAAAGCAATAGATCTTTGCTGTGAAGAGTGAATGTTTTTTGGCTCGCATGGGCCATTTCATAACTGTGACCGATTAAAGAAAAGCCAGTCACATCGGTACATGCGTGTACATTCAGACCATAAAATGCTTCTTTGGCGTATTTGTTTAGGGTAGACATAATCTCATTTATTTCTGTCTGCTGCTTTAAACTAATAAGCTGCGCTTTCGAGGCGGTATTTAATATACCAAGACCAAGCGGTTTGGTTAGTATGAGGACATCACCGTTTTTTGAACCTGCATTTGTCAGGACATCTTTTGGATGAAGAAAACCGGTTACGCAAAGACCGTATTTTGGTGTAGGATCAGATATCGTATGTCCACCTGCAACCACAGCGCCAGCTTCCTGTACTTTGGAATATCCGCCGGCAAGAATCTCTTCCATGACATCTATTGTAAGGCAGGCAGGAAAACATAGTAAATTCATCGCAGTAGCTGGATTACCACCCATTGCATAGATATCACTTAAGGCATTAGCTGCAGCAATCTGCCCAAATAGGAAAGGATCATCTACCATGGGGGGAAAGAAATCTACAGTTTGGATCACGACGAGATCCTCTGTAATTTGATAAACACATGCATCGTCACTTGTATCAAAGCCAACTAATAGACGAGGGTCATTAAATTTTGGCAGTTTCTTAAGTACTTCGTGCAAAGTTTCTGGACCAATCTTAGCTGCACAGCCAGAAGTCTTGACAAGACTTGTCAGGGGCACATTCTGTTTCTTCATTGTTATTTTCCTTAAACAAAATCATTAGTAGTTATACAAATTATAGCATAGTCATTATCTTGATGGATACAATATTTCTATAGATATTATCAATAAATATGATATAATTATTGCGTATTATGAAATAATGCGCAATATGACTAATTACGTATTACGAAGTAATGCGTAATATACTAATTACATATTACAAAGTAATATGTAATATACAATATGAGGTAGCAAAATGGAATTGAAACAGTTAGAGGCTTTTGTCAAAGTGGTTGAATTACAGAGTTTTTCAAAGGCTGCAAAAGTGATATATCTGACGCAACCTACTGTGAGTGCTCATATTGTATCCTTGGAAAAAGAATTGAATACAAAGCTGTTAGAACGAACCACAAAAAGTGTGAGCTTAACGCAAAATGGAGAGAAATTGTATGCGTATGCAAAGACTATGGTTTCACTAAAAGAAGAGATGATGATGGAATTTTGTTCGCAAAAAGCATCAGAAATAAAGATTAATATTGCAGCCTCTACGATTCCTTCTCTATATGTACTTCCTGAATTGATTCCAGCATTTCAAAAAATAATAGCAAAGGTTCACTTTTCGTTAATACAGGGAGATAGCGAAGATACCATTAAGGCGGTACTTACACATAAAGCAGATATAGGATTTGTTGGAATGTATGCGGCAGATAAGAGATTGCAATGTATTCCTTTTTTGGAAGACAGTCTAGTGGTAATAATGCCAAATGAAGAAAAGTATCAAGAGATGCTTAGTGGAAGTCATGAAAAAGTATGGGAATTGCTTTTGAAAGAACCGATGATTCTGCGTGAAAACGGTTCTGGTACACGCAAGGAAGCAGAAAAATTTTTAGAAGCACAGGGCATTCGGGAAGAACAACTAAATGTCATTGCGCACATTAACGAACAGGAAATGATTAAGCGATCTGTCAGCAAAGGTATGGGTATTTCCATTATTTCACGTAAAGCGGCAGAAGATTATGCAGAAATAGGTAAGTTGCTTATATATGAACCGCCGGGCGGGAAAATCATTAGAAATCTTTATCTTATTTATGAAAAGAGAAAGCGCTTTGAGTCTGTAATAAAGCAATTTATAAGTTTTTCGCAGCAATACTACGAGTGAGGAGGTGTCTATGAAACTGATTTACTTTGCAGATAATAAGTGTAGAGAAATTTATTCGCTTATGGAAGCATTTTCCTTGAATGATATGACGAATCCAGTAATTGCAGTGGTTGGAGCTGGCGGTAAGACACGAATTGTGATGACACTTTCAGAAGAATACAAACAGCAAAAAAGAAAAGCAATCATAACGACAAGTACGCATATGCAAAAACCTACTGATAATGAAGTTATTACCTGTTTTTCTCCTAAAAGATTAGAGGAAGTGCTTGCATCTGATATTATCGCATGGGTAGCATGTGACAGTGAGGATGGAAAAATCAGCAGTCCTACAGCAGAGATGTTATCACTAATATACAGTGCAGGTGTTCCTGTTATTATGGAAGCAGATGGCGCAAAGAGGTTACCATGTAAAGCACCAGCACAAAAGGAGCCTGCCATTCCCAAAGAAGCTGATTTAGTAGTGGGTGTACTTGGGATGGATGCGATTGGTGGACGAATTGATCAAGTATGCCATAGACCGAGCCAGGTGGCAGATTTACTCAGTGTGGAAACCAGCCATATCGTTACATGGCAGGACTTGGTGGAGATAGCGATATCGGAAAGAGGCTTGAGAAAAAATGTAGCAGACAATATGGAATACTATATTGTTTTTAATAAAATGAATGAAACTATGCAAAAAAACGAAGCCTTACAGATGACAAATACATTATATGAAAGAAATTTCAAGAAAGTCTATTTTGGAGTTTTTGACGAGGATCAAGATGAAAATATTAATTAAAGGTGCAGGCGATCTTGCAACAGGGATAGCCTGTCGGTTAAAGAATAGTGGATACGATATTTTAATGACAGAAATTGCAGAGCCAACGACTGTACGACGGACGGTTGCATTTTCACGTGTAGTCTATGAGAGAGAATGTGAAATAGAGGGTATACAAGGAATTTTGGCAGAAGATGTAGAACAGATCAATAGGATTCAGTTAGCAGGCAAAATTGCGGTGATGATAGACGAGAAGGCCGAAATTATAAAGGAGTATCAACCAGATATTTTAGTAGATGCGATTCTTGCAAAAAAGAATATGGGTACAAAGATAGAGGATGCGCCACTGGTAATTGGTGTTGGTCCTGGATTTACGGCTGGAAATGATGTACATGTTGTAATTGAAACGAAACGTGGTCATTATCTTGGCAGAGTGATTCGAGAAGGAAGTGCAATCCCAAATACTGGTATGCCTGGAGATGTTGGTGGGTTCACAACAGAGAGACTACTGCGTGCCAGTGCGGCAGGCTTATTTAGACCAATTGCAGCAATCGGAGACATCGTACAAAACGGACAGAAAGTAGCAGAAGTCATAGTAGCAGAAACAGCAGATAAAGAATCAGTGCATATTCCTATCTATGCACAGATGACAGGTATTGTGCGTGGAATGCTGCAGGATGGGATAATGGTAATCGAGAATATGAAGGTTGGAGATATTGACGCAAGATGTGAGAAAGAGCATTGCTATAGTATATCGGATAAAGCAAGAGCAATTGGTGGTGGTGTACTGGAAGCAGTGGTGGCATTTGAGCATGGGAGGGTTGTGCAATGTATACAGTAAATGTAAATGGGCAGATCCATCAGGTGGAAAAAGATAAAAAACTTATGCGCTTTTTGCGTGATGATTTAAAACTGAAATCAGTGAAAGATGGGTGCAGTGAAGGTGCTTGTGGGACATGCTCAGTGCTGATAGATGGAAAGGTTGTAAAATCCTGTGTGCAGCCAGTTTCAAAAATGGAAAATAAAAAAATTGTTACGGTGGAGGGTCTTAATCCGTGGGAGCAGAGAGTATATACCTATGCATTTGCAGAGGCAGGTGCGGTGCAGTGTGGATTTTGCATTCCGGGTATGATTATGTGTGCAAAAGGACTGCTGGATAGCAATCAAACACCATCTCGCGTAGAGATTGCCGCAGCAATCCGCAATAATATCTGTCGATGCACAGGCTATAAAAAAATAATTGATGCGATAGAGTTGGCAGCAATGATAATGCGGGAAGGGACGATTCCAAGTCATGAAGAAAAGTCTTTTGGCGTAGGTGCATTCATGCATAGAATTGATGCGGCAGATAAGGTGCTGGGCAAAGGTGAGTATGTAGATGATATTGAAATCGAGGGAATGATTTATGCAAGTGCTGTTCGTTCCAGATACCCACGTGCTGTTGTAAAAGCAATTCATACTGAAAAAGCAAGCCATCTGCCGGGTGTTGTATCTGTACTAACGGCAACTGATATTCCGGGGCAAAATAAAGTTGGTCATTTGAAACAGGACTGGGATACAATGATAGCAGTAGGTGATACAACACGTTATATGGGAGATGCTATCTGTATTGTGGCAGCAGAGACGCCTGAAATTTTAGAGCAGGCGAAGGAGCTTATAGAGATAGAATACGAAGAGCTGATTCCAGTTACTTCTCCGCAGGAAGCGTTACGAGAAGGAGCTCCCTGGATTCATGAAACAGGAAATGTGCTTGCGCATGAGCGATTGATACGCGGGAATGCAGATGAGGTAATAGAAAGATCAAAATACAAAGTGTCGGTGCATTATGAAACTCCTTTTACGGAGCATGCTTTTCTGGAGCCAGAGGCAGCTATTGCGATGCCATTTGAGGACGGTGTTTTTGTATATTCTTCCGATCAGGGAACATATGATACCAGGCACGAGTGCTCTATTATGCTGGGGTTGCCACCCGAAAAGGTGATTGTTGAAAATAAGCTCGTAGGTGGAGGCTTTGGCGGCAAGGAAGATGTGACAGTACAGCATCATGCGGCTTTAGTAGCGTTTTTGACAAAGCGTATTGTAAAAGTGAAATTAACCAGAAAAGAGAGTATTATTGTTCATCCTAAACGTCATGCGATGAGCATGGATTTTACGACAGCCTGTGATGAAAACGGATGCCTGACGGCCATGAAGGCATTAATAGTTGCTGACACAGGTGCATATGCATCTCTTGGCGGACCAGTATTGCAGCGTGCCTGTACGCATGCGGCAGGACCTTATAATTATCAAGTGATAGATATTGATGGGAAAGCAATTTATACAAACAATCCACCCGCAGGCGCATTTCGGGGCTTTGGGGTGACACAGACCTGCTTTGCTACAGAATGTAATATTAATCTATTGGCAGAAAAGGTAGGTATTTCTCCTTGGGAAATGCGATATCGTAACGCCATCCGTCCTGGGCAGGTGCTACCAAATGGGCAGATTGCAGACGATGCGACGGGACTGGAAGAAACATTAAATGCGGTTAAGAAAGTGTATGAAGAAAATAAATATGTTGGCATTGCCTGTGCGATGAAAAATGCCGGGGTTGGAGTCGGCCTGCCTGATAAAGGAAGATGCAGGCTAGTGGTAGAAGGCGGGAAGGCTCACATTTATACAGGAGCTTCTTGTATTGGACAGGGACTTGCTACGGTTGCAACGCAAATTATGTGTGAGGCAACTGGCATAGAACCAGAAAAAATTGTTTTTCATCCTTCCAATACTTCGCTGGCACCTGATTCTGGAACGACATCAGGTTCAAGACAGACATTGATTACAGGAGAGGCAATACGAAGAGCTGGTGTAGAGCTGAAGGAAGCTTTGGGTGAAGAAAAGCAGTTATCTGCATTAGAGGGAAGAGAATTTGTGACAGAGTATTTTGCAAAGACTGATGCAATGGGGGCAGATATTAAAAATCCTGTATCTCATGTGGCTTATGGTTATGCAACACATGTATGTATACTAAGTGAAGATGGGACTGTCCAAAAAATAGTGGCGGCGCATGATGTTGGAAGAGCAGTTAATCCTAAAAGTGTGGAAGGTCAGATAGAAGGAGGCGTTGTAATGTCGCTGGGCTTTGCACTGACGGAGAGATATCCATTAGAAAATAGTGTTCCAATTGCAAAGTATGGTACCCTGGGGTTGTTTAGAGCAGATAAGGTACCAGAGGTGGAAAGTATTATTATTGAAAAACCAGGGATAAAAGAAGCATATGGAGCAATCGGTATCGGTGAGATTACATCCATTCCGACTGCACCAGCAGTGCAGAATGCATATTACAGGAAAGATGGCAAATTCCGTACGGTACTGCCACTTGTAGATACACCTTATGAAAAGTAGCTTTTGATTGTAGAAAGGAGATTGAACATGGATAATTTTGATTTTTGTAGTCCGACTTATTTTGTATTTGGAAAAGAACGAGAGAATGAAACAGGCAAGTATGTTAAGAAGTATGGTGGGAAAAAAGTGTTGCTACATTACGGGAGTAGTTCAGCAAAAAAAAGTGGGTTGCTTGACAGAGTAAAAAAATCTTTAGATGCAGAAGGGATCGCTTATATTGAATTGGGAGGCGTAAAGCCAAACCCAAGAAGTGGCTTAGTATATGAGGGGATAGAATTGTGTCGGAAAGAAAAGGTGGATTTTATACTGGCTATTGGTGGAGGAAGTCCTATTGACTCAGCAAAAGCAATTGCCGTAGGAGTCCCATATGAGGGGGATTTCTGGGATTTCTATTCAGAAGTAAAATTGCCACAGGAGGCAGTCCCAATAGGAACAATTCTTACAATAGCGGCCGCAGGAAGTGAAGGATCAGGCGATTCTGTTATTACGCATGAGGAGGGTATGTTTAAGCGTGCCACTACAGGGGATTGTATACGTCCGAAATTTTCAATACTAAATCCGCAGCTGACGACGACATTGCCCGCATATCAGACAGCATGCGGTGCAACGGATATTATGGCACATGTGTTTGAACGCTATTTTACAAATACAAAGAATGTAGAAACTACGGACAGGCTGTGTGAAGCAGTATTATTATCTATGATTCACGAAGTGCCAAAAGTAATAAAAACCCCTGATGACTATGAGGCACGTGCTAATATTATGTGGGCAGGTATGGTGGCACATAACAATATCGTAGGAGTTGGACGCCAGCAGGATTGGAATAGTCATGGAATTGAACATGAATTATCGGCATTGTATGATTGTGCGCATGGGGCAGGGCTCGCAGTGATTATGCCTGCATGGATGACCTATGTCGTAGACCATGATACTAACCGATTTGTGCAGATTGCGACACGCTTATGGGGATGCAAATTAAACGAAGCAGATCCACGCGAAACAGCATTAGCAGGAATTCAGGCATTTAGAGACTTTCTTGTATCCATAGGTATGCCGATTAATTTCAAGGAATTAGGCGCAAAGGTGGAGGATATCCCATTTCTCGTAGAGCAGTTTGGTATAGGAGATGGTAAAACAGGTGGATTTGTGAAACTCGACCGAAAAGCGATAGAGAGTATTTACAGATTAGCAGCAGAATGAGAAAGCAGATTATGCTTCATAAATCAACTTATATTGCGCATTTTCACAGGAATAGACTTTTTCGAGACCATCGTAATGATAATTAATAAAATCCTCAGGTGTCACAATTTGCGCGCAGGTACCACAGGAGGAACTTAAGATACGTGGGACAGGCATTAAAGTAATCCTGACGGCAGAATCTGCTGTCAGGATTTTTTGAAAACGAATTGCACTAAAATGGGAATAGAATGTAACGATATATGTTTTCAAAGTACCTCCTTTGAAAGAGAGAGCGTATACTCGCCATCTGTCTCAGTGATTTCGCAGCGAAAACCAGAATGCTTTGCAAATCGACTCACGTTTTCTTTTGCAGCTGGGTGATCTACAATTATTGTATAAGCAGTTTCATTTGAAGTAAAGGCCTTTTTTGCCATCAATACTGGTTGTGGACAAGAATATCCGCGCGCATCTATTGTATTCATATCAATCCTCCATTATTCTGTGATTTTCTTTATTCTGTAGTTTCCTTGCAATTCGCATATGCAATTATAATAAGTATAATCAAACCTGCGATAACTCCAATTTTTCCGTTGAGAGTAGGACCTTCTGCAGAAGATGCCAGTTTGAAATTATGGCAAATGGCAGCACCAACTAATAAACCAATAATGGTGATGGCAGAATCAGTATTGCCCTCGCCAGCCAGCACGACCTGACGAAGAGGACAGCCGCCCAGCAGTGTGCAGCCAAAGCCAACAAGAAGCATGCCAAGCAGATTCCAGATGCCGTCCATGTGTGCAACAGGTTGTTCAGCAAAGCCAAGGTGAAAATATCCCAACGCAATATTGGAAATAAGTGCAAAAACAAAAATAGAAGAAAATCCAATGATTAGTGTCGTTTCGCGAAAAAGGACAAAATCTCTAATGCCGCCAATCATGCAGAAACGACTGTTCTGTGCAATGGCACCAACAATGAGACCTGCTAATAAAGAAAATATTACAGCTGCATGCTTGGAACCAGGGCCCTCACTGCTAAAAAGAAACAGACTGGGAACTGCAACAACAAGAGCAAGTAGCAGGATAGAAAAAATTGGTAAGGCGGCGCCTTCTGTTTTAGTGAGTTTGTAAGTTCGTTTCAAGGTAAATCCCCTGTTTAAAAAATAAATGCCACCAAGTATACCGAGAATAAATCCAACCAAACCAATTATGGCATTTAAGTCACCACCAGCAATGCGGAGGATCATGCGGAAGGGGCAACCTAAAAACATAAGCGCGCCTACCATAACAAAGACACCAATGATAAAACGTGTCATTGGAGAACTACCACCTCGTGGAATAAATTCTTTACGCTTAATGGATAGTATACAGGCACCAAGGATGAGACCAATGATTTCAGGACGAACATATTGTACAGCCTCTGCACGATGCAGGCTAAGACCACCAGCAGTATCTCTGATAAAACAGGCAAGACAAAACCCCATATTTGCCGGATTTCCTAAAAACACAAGTGCAATGGAAATGACGCCGATGGCCGCACCAGAGATGATAATAGCTCGCTTTTCTTTCATGTGAGTTCTCCTTTGTAAAGTTAATAGAATATGATATAATAATGTTATTATAAAATTACCATATAATATTGCGAAAATCCAATTGTTAATTGATATGTGAGGTTTCTATTTATAGAAATTGTCTATAAATAGAAGAAGGATTTGATATGAATAAAATATACATGGATCAAGCAGCCACCTCCTTTCCGAAAGCGGCGGGAGTTGCAACTGCAATGAAAAATTATATCGATAATATTGGTGTGAACATTAACCGTGGTGGTTATGAAGAAGCCTATTTAGCAGCAGGAATGGTTTATGATGTGCGCCAAATGTTATGTGAGCTGTTTGATTATGATAAGCCTTCAAATGTGATATTTACGCAAAGTATTACATATGCGATGAATATGATTTTAAAAGGATTTTTGAAAGAAGGAGATCATGTTTTAGTGAGCTCTCTTGAGCATAATGCAGTCATGCGACCACTTGTACAACTTGAAAGAGAGAGGAATATTTCCTTTACAAGAATGCCGTGTAATGCATACGGGGAAATGGATTTGGAAACAATTGCGGAGCTGGTAAAAGGAAATACCAGAGCTATTATTATGACACATGCCTCTAATATTACTGGTGTTGTATTACCAATTACACAGATGGGATTGTTTGCTAAAAAGCATGGACTTAAGTTTATAGTAGATGCAGCGCAGACTGCCGGTGTATTTCCAATTTCCATGAAAAAGATGAAAATTGATGCCTTAGCATTTACAGGTCATAAGTCATTGCTTGGTCCACAGGGTATAGGTGGATTTATCGTGACTGATGAAATGGCAGGAATGATACAGCCGCTAATAGCAGGTGGAACTGGTAGTATGTCAGATAGTGAAGAAATTCCAAAGTTCCTGCCTGACAGATTTGAAGCTGGGACCTTGAATCTGCCAGGAATTGCAGGGTTACAGGCAGGACTTGCGGAAATACAGTGCAGGGGAATAGACGAGATTAGAAAAAAAGAAGTTATGTTAACAAATAGGTTTATTGCAGGAATTTTAGATATAGACGCAATCAGGATTATAGGAAGAAAGCATATTTATGATTATTCGGATGCATATGAGAAGGATGAAGATTATGCACCGATTGTATCCATACAGTGTAAAACGGTGGATGAAGCTACTCTGGCTTTTCAATTAGATTCTGTATATGGCATTCAGGCCAGAGTCGGTCTGCACTGTGCACCGCATGCGCACAAGGTAGTTGGAACATTTCCAAAAGGGACATTAAGATTTTCATTTGGCTTGCATAATACAAATGAAGAAATAAGAGAAGTTGTATTTGCGCTACGAAAGGAGTGTGGTAGTATATGAATAAGTCATTTATTTTAAAGGGAAACATATGCTACAGTAGTAGTGAAGATAAAATCAGAACAGTACAGGGTGGATACTTGATCTGTGAGGATGGATTATCAGGAGGTGTTTTTTCAGAAGTTCCAGGACAGTATGAGGGTCTTCCGGTGAAAGATTATGGAGATTATCTTATTTTTCCAGGGATGATAGATTTACATTTGCATGCACCACAATATTCTTTTCGTGGTATGGGCATGGATATGGAATTACTCGAGTGGTTGAATACTTATACTTTTCCAGAAGAAGCAAAATATGTGGATATTGATTATGCGGCGAAGGCTTATGGCATGTTTACGGAGGACTTAAGGAATGGCGCAACGACAAGAGCATGTATTTTTGCGACAATGCACAGGGAAGCAACAGAATTATTGATGGATTTGTTAGAAAAGACAGGCTTGAAGACAATGGTGGGTAAAGTCAATATGGACCGCAATTCACCTGATAATCTGCGGGAAGAAAGTGCTACAATATCTGCAGAGGATACGGTACGCTGGATTACTGAGACAGTAGGAAAATATAGAAATACAAAACCAATCATAACACCGAGATTTATTCCTTCCTGTTCTGATGAATTGATGAAATATTTGAGTAAGATTCGTATAGAATGGGATTTATGTGTACAATCACATTTGTCTGAGAATCAGAGCGAAGTTGCCTGGGTCAGGAAGTTATGTCCGGAATCTTTAGGGTATGCAGATGCATACGATCGCGTAGGAATGCTGGGCGGAACTTATAAAGCAATTATGGCACATTGTGTACATTTGTCAGAGGAGGAAGAGAATCTTCTTCTCCGTAACGGTGTATATGTAGCACATTGTCCACAGTCCAATACAAATTTGGCTTCCGGAATCGCTCCTATCAGAAGGTATATGAAAAAACAGATAAAGATAGGATTAGGGACGGATGTGGCTGGTGGTTTTTCAAGCTCAATTTTAAGGGCAATAGTAGATACCATACAGGTATCAAAGCTACGCTCACATATAGTAGGAGAGCAATTAACACCACTTTCATTTGAAGAGGCATTTTATCTTGCAACCAGAGGAGGCGGAGAATTTTTCGGCAAAGTCGGGAGTTTTGAGAAAGGCTATGAACTGGATGCAGTTGTAATTGATGATAGCAGATTACTATCACCTAATGAACTAACAGTCAGACAGCGTCTTGAGAGAATGGTATATTTATCAGAAATGTGCAGTATCAAAGCAAAGTATGTAGCTGGTAGTTGTCTACTAGATACAAATAGTTGATTTTGAAATACAGGAGGTGTGCATATGGCAGTAGGAGATAGTATTAAGCGTGTAGATGCCTATGGAAAGGTGACAGGACGGGCAAAGTATACGGCCGATTTGGAACCGAAAAATCTTTTGATTGCAAAAGTGGTCAGGAGTACAATCGCAAATGGAGTTGTAAAAAGCTTTGATCTATCTGAGGCACTGAAAGTGCCTGGGGTTATTAAGATAGTGACTTGTTTCGATGTCCCAGATATACAGTTTCCGACACCAGGACATCCTTGGTCGATAGAAAAGGCACATCAGGATATCGCTGACAGGAAACTTTTAACCAGCAGGGTGCGCATTTATGGGGACGATATTGCCGCAGTAGTAGCAACAGATGAAGTTGCAGCAACAAAAGCGGTGCGGCTGGTCAAAGTGGAATACGAGGAGTACGAGCCACTTGTGACGACTGCAAAGGCGATGTCAGAAGGTGCAGGGGCGATTCACGAGGAAAAGCAGAATAATATCCTAGTACACTCTTCTTTGAAAGTGGGAGATCTGTCTTTTGAAGAGGCATGTCAGGAACCAGACCTTTTGGTAATGGAAAAGAATTATAAGACGGTAACGGTACAGCATTGTCATATAGAAGTTGTTGTATCCTATGCATATATGGAAAACGAACGTATTGTAATTGTATCTTCCACACAGATTCCACATATTGTCCGCCGGGTAGTAGGGCAGGCACTTGGGATTCCATGGGGACAGGTACGCGTAATTAAGCCATATATCGGCGGTGGGTTTGGCAATAAACAAGAAGTGCTGTATGAACCACTGAATGCATTTCTGTGTGTGCAGGTAGGAGGCAGAGCTGTAAAAATAGAACTGACGCGTGAAGAAACGATGGCATGTACACGAGTGCGCCATGCCATAGAATTTGAGGTAGAAGCTGCAGCACGTAAAGACGGTACACTTGTAGCGAGAAGAGTAAAGGCATATTCTAATCAGGGAGGCTATGCTTCTCATGGTCATGCAATTGTTGCAAATGCAATCAACGAGATTAAGCAAATTTATCATGATGAAAAAGCATTAGAAGAAGAGGCTTTTTCGGTATATACAAATATATCTGTGGGAGGTGCCATGCGTGCATATGGAATTCCACAGGGTGCTTTTGCTGCCGAATGTATGGCAGAGGATCTGGCATGTGCGCTTAAGATAGATCCGTTGCAATTTCGGCTAAAGAACTGTATGCAGGCAGATTATGAAGATCCACATACACATGTCAAATTCAATTCCTATGGACTGACCGAATGTATGATAAAAGGAAGAGATTACATTAAGTGGGATGAAAAAAGAGAAAAATATAATCACCAGACAGGTATGATACGTCGTGGTGTTGGCATGGCAATCTTTTGCTATAAAACAGGTGTTTATCCGATTTCTCTTGAGACATCTTCCTGTCGCATGATTTTGAATCAGGATGGTTCTATGCAGCTACAGCTTGGGGGAACAGAGATTGGTCAGGGTGCAGATACGGTGTTTATACAGATGGCTTCTGAGGTAACCGGAATTAACCAAGATAAAATCTATATTGTTTCTACACAAGATACAGATGTTACGCCATTTGACACAGGGGCGTATGCTTCCAGGCAAACATATGTCTGTGGCAAAGCAATCAAGAAAACAGGTCTGTTGCTGAAAGAAAAAATATTGGACTATGCGCAATATAAACTGGACAGAATGACAGATACCATGGATGTGATGCATGATTATATCATAGAAAAGGAAACAGGAAAACAGTTGCTGTCATTGGCGGAACTGGCGCTGGAAGCTTTCTATAGTTTAGATAGATCCGTTCACCTAACGGCTGAAGCGACAAATCATTGTAAGGAAAACACATTTTCTTCTGGCGTTTGTTTTGTAGAAATTGAAGTGGATATTCCATTGGGTAAGATAAAAGTACTTGATATTATTAACGTGCATGACAGTGGGATACTAATCAATCCCAAATTAGCGGAAGCACAGGTACATGGTGGTATGAGCATGGGACTTGGGTATGGATTATCTGAGCATCTGATGTTTAATGAAAAAGGGCAGCCATTAAATGATAATCTTTTAGACTATAAATTGCCGACAGCAATGGATACACCTGATTTACATGTAGAATTTGTGCAGATAGAAGATCCTACAGGACCTTTTGGAAACAAATCACTGGGAGAGCCTCCTGCTGTTCCGGTTGCACCCGCACTTAGGAATGCTCTGTTACATGCAACAGGGGTTGCCATAAACTCATTGCCGCTTGATCCACAGAAATTAGTAGAATCTTTCATGGCAGCTGGATTAATCCATAGCAGTCAGAATGATGGGATATAGGAGGAGATAAGCCATGTATGATATTGAAAAGTATTACCAGGCGAAAAATATAGAGGATGCAATCAGAGCGCTACAGGAAGATGAAAGCGCCATGATTATCTCTGGCGGTACAGATGTGCTCATCAAGATAAGGGAAGGCAGACACGCAGGGGCATCTCTAATCAGTATACACGATATTCCAGAGCTATGTGGTGTAAAAATGGATGAAGAGGGTACTATTGTGATAGGTGCAGCAACGACTTTCTCACAGGTAACTTATAATGATATCATTAAGAAATATATACCTATTCTTGGAAATGCTGTGGATCAGGTCGGAGGACCTCAGCTACGGAATATGGGTACCATCGGCGGGAATTTTTGTAATGGAGTCACAAGTGCAGATAGTGCATCGTCACTCATGGTATTAAATGCAATAATAGAGCTGAAAGGGCCTGAGGGAATCCGCATGGTACCAATTAGTGAGTTTTATACCGGGCCAGGAAAAACAGTGAGAATGCATAATGAGATAGCTGTAAGTGTAAGGATTTTAAAAGAAAATTACGAAGGCTTTGGGGGACATTATATAAAATATGGTAAGAGAAATGCCATGGAAATTGCGACGCTTGGATGTGCTGTTAATGTCAGACTAACGGAAGACAAAAAATCAATTGCCGATATGCGTATAGGTTATGGTGTTGCGGCACCGGTTCCTATCAGATGCCTGCGTACAGAAGCAGCTATAAATGGTATGGAGATTGGAGATAAATTATTCACTACCTTACGGCAAGGAGTCCTTTCAGAAGTAAATCCGCGGACAAGCTGGAGGGCAAGCAGGGAATTTCGTCTGCAGCTGGTAGAAGAGTTAGCAGAGAGAGTTTTGCGCTACGCAATTAATCATGCGGGAGGAAGTGTGGAATTGATTGGAGGGATAGAAAATGCGTAAGTATATAAAGCTGATTGTAAATGACAAAGAAGTGGAAGTGGATATAGATGAGCGAGAATCTCTCATGGATATGCTTCGCAATAAACTGGGATTGACAAGTGTGAAAAAGGGATGTGAAGTCGGAGAATGCGGGGCATGCACAGTGCTTTTAAATGGTGAAGCGATTGATTCCTGCATCTACATGGCATCATGGGCAGAAGGAAAAAGAATTCTTACAGTAGAAGGACTGCAGGGACCAAATGGGGAGTTAAACCCAGTCCAACAGGCCTTTATTGAAGAAGCAGCGGTGCAGTGTGGTTTCTGCACACCAGGTCTGATTATGACTGCAGTGGAAATTGTAGGAACAGGTAAGCAGTATAACAGAGAGGAACTCCGCAAACTGATATCGGGCCATTTATGCAGGTGTACAGGTTATGAAAACATATTGAATGCCATGGAAAGAGTAGTTGAAGAGACTTATCGAGTGCTAAATAAATAAAACGCTATTTTGTAATCCATGTACCGGTCGTGCCGTTGATTCCCTCCTTGGCTTTTTCAAGAAGTGTGATAAGAGCGGCACGTCCTTTTTTTGAGGAGGCAAATTCTATAGCGGCTTCCATTTTCGGAAGCATGGATCCAGGTGCAAATTGCCCTTGTTCTATATACTTTTGTGCCTCTTCTACAGTGATATGAGAAAGCCACTTCTGTTCTGGTGTGTTAAAATGGACAGCGACCTTTTCAACCGCTGTTAAAATAATTAACAAGTCAGCATTTAGATCCTGCGCTAATTTACTACTGGCAAAATCCTTGTCAATAACGGCACCAATCCCCTTCAAGTGACTTTCACGTAGTACAACAGGTATGCCACCACCACCTACCGCGATGACAATATCACCGGCATCTACAAGTGTACGAATGGATTCGATTTCCACGATTTCTTTTGGCTTAGGAGATGGAACCATACGTCGATAACCGCGGCCAGCATCTTCAGCAACAATATGACCATATTTCCGGGCTGTGCTTTCGGCTTGCTCTTTACTCATAAAATGGCCAATAGGTTTATTTGGGCACGCAAATGCCGGATCGTTTTCGTCGACACGTACTTGTGTAATCATAGTTGTGACAGGTATGTGTAAACCACGATTTCTTAGTTCCTCACGAAGCGCATTTTGTAAATCATATCCGATATATGCCTGACTCATAGCAACACACACGGAAAGGGGAGTATTTGGTTGATTTGCATCTTCACGTGAAAGGGCAGCCATGGCATTGTTAATCATACCGACCTGTGGACCATTTCCATGTGAGATAATCACCTCATGTCCTTCTTCAATTAAATCAACGATAGATTTGGAGGTGATTTTTACAGCCTTCATCTGCTCTGGTAAAGTATTACCGAGAGCGTTACCGCCGAGCGCGATAACAATACGTTTTTTCTTGGTTGTATTGAGCATTTCCATCTTCTACCCCTTTCGTAAGTTGTCTTACTACATTTTTCTAGGTGATGATTTTGTTGCAAGATCTTTAATCAAAGCTGCGGGATCCTTAAATTTTGCAAGAAAAATCATGGCAGCAATGATATATGGTTTAAAACTTGCTTGTTTATAAAGAGGTGTCCGGTAGCGATTAAATACAGAAGCATCCACTTCTCCTTCAGTACAGCTGATACCAGAGATATCAGCAGGTAAACAATGAAGATAAAGTGCACTACCGTCTTTTGTTGTTTTCATCAATTCTTCTGAGCAAGTCCAATCCTTGTGCTCTGCATTTTGCGCAAGTAACTCTTTTTCCAGAACATTGATTCCTTCAAAATCACCTTTGCCATATAAGTCGGTTCGTTTTTCCATAGCGCCGAATGGAGCCCAGCTCTTTGGATATACAATATCTGCATCTTTAAAAGCCTCTGCCATATTGTTGGTCTTTGTAAAGGAGCCACCTGTAGCAGCAGCATTTTTTTGAGCAACAGCTTCGCATGCAGGCATAATTTCATAACCTTCAGGATGTGCTAACACAACATCCATTCCAAAACGGGTCATCAGACCAATTACGCCCTGTGGCACGGATAGAGGCTTCCCATAAGAGGGAGAATAAGCCCATGACATTGCGATTTTTTTACCTTTTAGATTTTCAACACCACCAAACTCATGAATGATATGTAGCATATCTGCCATACACTGTGTCGGATGGTCAATATCACATTGCAGATTAACAAGTGTCGGAATCTGCTCTAAAATATTATGTTCGAAGCCTTCACGAACAGATTCAGAAACCTCATGCATATAAGCATTTCCCTTGCCAATGTACATGTCATCTCTGATGCCGATGACATCGGCCATAAATGAAATCATGTTTGCTGTCTCACGAACGGTTTCTCCATGCGCAATCTGAGATTTTCCTTCATCAAGATCCTGCACCTCCAACCCGAGCAAATTGCATGCAGAAGCAAATGAAAACCGTGTTCTTGTAGAATTATCCCTAAATATAGATATTCCAAGTCCGCTTTCAAATACTTTTGTAGAAATATTATTTTTTCTCATGTATCGTAGTGCATCTGCAACTGTAAAAACAGCCTCAATTTCATCATCAGTCTTTTCCCATGTGAGAAAGAAATCATTTTCGTACATTTCCTTAAAATTAAGGCGATTCAATTTATCTATATATTTTTGTAATGTCTCCATAATAAAATACTCCTTTTGTTTTATTTGCAGTAGATTGAAGGTAGTGCAGCATAGACTGCAGCACATTTAACGAGGTCCGCTTTCCAGGTCCGTTCATTTGGAGCATGTGCCTGCGCTTCTTTACCAGGACCAAAACCAATGCAGGGAATTCCATAACGTCCCATAATAGAAACGCCATTTGTCGAAAACGTCCACTTGTCAATAAGAGGTTCACCATACATACCTTTATAAGCCTCTGCAATAGCTAGCGTAGCAGGGTGTTCTGCTGGGATTACCCAGGTTGGGAAATAGCATTCCGTAGGATAAACCAGACCAGTATAGCTTGGTTTGTCATAGGAATACATAGAAACCGTTGCATTGTATTTTTGGACAGTTGGTAAATCACTGATTTCCTGCAGTGCGGATTGATACGTTTCTCCATCCGTCAGACGGCGGTCTATGGAGACCGCACACATATCGGCAACAGCGCAGCGGCTGGGGGAAGTAAAAAATATTTCAGATGTGGCAAGCGTTCCTTTGCCAAGGAAATCGTTATCAAGTAACTTATCATTTAAAGTACGTATTTCCTGTAGGATGTCAGCCATTTTGTAGATGGCATTATCACCACGTTCTGGAGCAGATCCATGGCAGGAAATGCCTTGCACTTCAACCCTGATTTCCATACGCCCGCGCTGTCCGCGATAAATATTCCCATCAGTTGGTTCTGTAATAACGACAAAATCAGGTTTAACCTTATCCTCATTTATGATGTACTGCCAACAAAGACCATCACAGTCTTCTTCCTGAACGGTTCCAGTTACCAAGACGGTGTACTGGTCTGAAAGAAGTCCTAGATCTTTCATGATTCTCGCACCATATACAGCAGACACAATTCCACCGAGCTGATCGGAGGTGCCTCGCCCACCAATCTCTGTTTCTGTTTCATATCCTTCATAAGGGTCAAATTCCCAATTAGAAAGATTGCCAATACCTACATTATCAATATGGGCATCATAGGCAATCAGGATAGGACCTGTTCCCATATAGCCGAGGATATTGCCCATAGGGTCGATCTTCACCTTGTCAAATTCTACTTTATTCATTTCCTCTGCGATTCTGTGAATATGACCTCGTTCGTTACAGCTCTCACCAGGAATTTTGACCAGATCCCTTAGAAATGTGGTCATATCTTTTTCATATCCTTCTGCTGCTGACTTAATTTTTGAAAATTCCATGTTTCTCCTCCTCGTGCAATGTTCTGAAATGATGCATCAATGTTACTTGTTAATATTGACATAACTATATAATGTATATTTAGATATACTAAAATACCGCGATACTTTATCACCTGATTTTGTAATCAAAAAGGCACCAGCATCATTTAAAAAATTGATTGCTCTTATCTTATCCTCCCTTGACATCAGGGGAGCAGGTACACCAATCAGAGAGACTGACTGCTGTATTAATTCATCCAAAAGTTCATTTACATCCCGTGTGATTCTTTCTGGCGATTTCTTATCATCCTTATCCTCTGCACATGAAATCAGAGAAGAAAGAGAATTGTCGATTGCAAGAAGATTCGTGATATCAAAATTGATGGAAAGTATATAGCGTGGTGTTCCAGTTTCATCCTTGATGAATATGGTACTTGATTTTAGGATACGACCATTATCTGTCTGTGTCAGATAGGCCAGTCGATCCTCTAAGTTCTTAGTATGATGAATGATAGTATCAAGTACAATAGGTGATGGGCCGCTACCAATCTGTCTATTTGTTACATGTCCGTTTTCGATATGCACAATAGAATGATCAATGGTTTCTTCTGAAAGATCATGTACAAGAACTTCACAGTTATTACCAAACTGTGCAGCCAATCCGATGGCTAATTGCTTTAGTATTGTCAATGTAGAAATATCCATGACAAAATCCTCCTTTGTTAATCTTTCATAAATAATATCTTAATTTTATCATAACACAGAAAGAGCGAAATGCAAGAAAAATCACAAAAAAAATTAGGCTAAAAAATATTTTTGATGCATTTGATTGCTTTTTACATAGCAGGGTGATAAAATGAACATAATAATAATTACCATAGAGATGTATATTAATATAATGAAAGAGCCATGGAGGTGCAATATGATTGATTTAACGAAAAACGAGCAGGCGCTTGAGAATAATATTCGAAAAGCGAAAGAGAATAATATTATTATTCCGACAATTGCGCAAATGAAGAACCCGGACAAAATTCCGGAAAATATCAGGGAACAGCTAAAGAATGTTGGTCTTTGGGATGTGAATCCTCTCAATCTGTTCAGAATAACATGGAAAAATGAGCAGAAGGAGAAAGGAGGACTTTTCGGGAATAGTAATTATATTGTTCTGCCATCAGAATTGACGGGTGTAAAAGCAAAAATTGTTTGTATGGTAGGAAAATGGTTTCCAACGGGTTGTCACAAGGTGGGTGCCGCATTTGGGTGTCTTGTGCCAAGACTGATTACAGGGCAATTTGATGCCACTTATCATAAAGCAGTCTGGCCTTCTACGGGTAATTATTGCCGTGGAGGTGCTTTCAACTCGAAACTGTTGGCAACAGATTCCATTGCCATTTTGCCTGCGGAAATGAGTCGTGAGCGTTTTGAATGGCTAAATAGCATAGCTGGTGAAGTCATTGCAACGCCGGGATGTGAAAGTAATGTAAAAGAAATATTTGATAAAACGTGGGAATTAAAAAATACAAGAGAAGATGTGTTGATTTTCAATCAATTTGAAGAAATGGGAAATTATTTATGGCATTATAATGTGACGGGAAGCGCTATTGCGGATGCGTTTGAAGAAATGAGACAGTCTGGAGATCGATTTGCTGGAGCGGTGTTTACTTCTGGCTCAGCAGGGACAATGGCTTCTGGTGATTATTTGAAGGAAAAGTACCCTAATTTAAAGTTAGGTGTGGGAGAAGCACTGCAGTGTCCTACTTTGCTTAATAATGGATTTGGAGGACATCGTATTGAGGGAATCGGTGATAAGCATGTGCCTTGGATTCATAACATTAAAAATACGGACATGGTAATTGATATTGATGACGAAGACAGTCAGCGATTACTTCGTTTTTTCAATGAACCTTTGGGACGTGAATATCTGGTGAAAGAAATGAAAGTTGCACCGGAATTTGTAGAATTGCTTGGATACTTTGGAATTTCAGGTATTGCAAATATGTTGTGCGCGATTAAGATGGCAAAATATTACGAGTTGACAGAGCATGATGTGATTGCAACAGTCATGACAGATTCATCCGAAATGTATGCCTCAAGAATCAAAGAATTGCAAGAGCAGGACGGTGAATATACGAGTACTATGGCAGCTGTAGATTATGCAAAACATATCGCTTCTATCAAAACTGATTACACAGAAGAGCTTACCTATGAAGCACGTAAGAGAATTCACAATCTGAAGTATTATACATGGGTTGAGCAGCAAGGCAGAAATGTCGAGGAGTTAAATGCACTTTGGTACGATGAAGAAGGTACATTTGGTTCTGTACGCAGGCAGGCAGATGAAATTGATGCGTTGATTCATGAATTTAATGAAAGAACTGGGTTGATGGGATGAAGCATATGGAGAACGTAATTTCAGCAGTTTGTGTATCATGTGGTGCAGAACATGAAGCCATACCTCAAATTACGACATGTAAAAAATGTGGTGGGATATTAGATATAAAATATAATTATGATTATATAAAAAAACAAGTTAGTCCAGCCATCTTTTCAGACAGAAGAGATAATACGATGTGGAGATATCGAGAGTTCCTTCCGATTGCAGGCAACAGCAAAGTTCCGAAACTGCGTGTAGGCTGGTCACCATTTTATGAGGCTACCCGCTTAGCGCAAGAACTTGGAATTGCAAAGCTGTATATTAAGGATGATGGGATAAATCCGACGGCAAGTTTAAAAGACAGAGCATCAGCAATGGCAGTCGTTAAGGCTGAGGAAGCAGGGGCGGATACGATTGCCTGCTCCTCCACGGGTAATGCAGCTTCTTCACTAGCTGGCAATGCAGCTACTGCGGGATTTACTACATACATTTTTGTGCCAGAACGTGCGCCAAAAGGCAAAGTATCACAACTCATGGTGTTTGGGGCGAATGTCATAAGCGTAAAGGGCTCCTATGAGGATACGTTTCGCTTGTCAGCCGAAGCAATAGACAGGTGGGGATGGTATAATAGAAATGCAGCCATTAATCCTTATCTTATGGAAGGAAAGAAGACAGTAGCACTCGAGATTGCAGAGCAGCTCAATTGGAAAATGACAGATTATGTAGCAGTTTCTGTTGGTGATGGCTGTACAATTGGTGGTGTATGGAAGGGATTTAAGGATTTGTATGCCGTAGGGCTTATCGATAGACTCCCACATCTGATTAGTGTACAGGCTGAGGGGTGTTGCCCTTTAAACCGTGCAATAGCGGAGGGAAAAGATTGGTATCCAATGGAGGAAAACACTATTGCAGACAGCATTGCAGTAGGGGTGCCACGTAATCCAGATAAAGCGTTGCATGCAATTCGTGAGTCACATGGAGTGGTTGTAAATGTTTCTGATGAGGAAATATTATCTGCCATGAAACAACTCGGGGCAACGAGTGGTGTGTTCGCTGAGCCTGCTGGTGCGACCGGTACCGCAGGTATAAAGAAAGCCCTTGAACAGGGACTTATTTCAAAAAATGCATCTGTTGTAAGTATCGTTACGGGCAATGGACTCAAGGATACAGCAAATGCTATTAAGGCAACGGGTGCTCCCATTTCTATTGCTCCCGATATGTCTCTTCTATTGGAGGCATTCAGAGGAATTCTGGCATAGCTTTTTTATAAATAGAAAAGGATTATATCTGCAAAATGCAGGTACAATCCTTTTTTTAATGAACCCAGAGGGTGCACGTGATACCTATTCGATTACTAAACCACTCCAAATGTCATCAGGAACAAGTGCGACATAAGTTTTACCAGTATTTAATTTAACTTCAGTTCCATCTTCATAGTAGTAATGTGTTACTTCTAACTCTTCACCCTTTGACCATGTAATAGGAACAGCTTTACCATTAGTAATGTAGTATCCCTCACGATCAAAATCGATAGAGTGGAACATCATATAACCATGCTCATCAAACTCTACATAACGAGCATTCTGAATTAAAAGGTTTTTGAAAGCCAATTGTTGATCGTTGTTGCCTGGATCAACATGAGCTGCACCATATTCAGAGTAATAATACAAACCATCTTCTGCGTTATAATCAAGATAAGGCTTGTTGTGCTTATAAGGCATATCAATATGTGTACAAGCCTTTGCTGCTGAATCAGAAGATAAATCAACAGGTGTAGTTTCTGAAGCAAATTGATAATGAGGACCTGGATAATAATCATTATACTCGATATCATATCCCTTATCGCTAAAGTTTTTATCCAAATCTCCTGGAAGGATATATTCAGTAAATTCTCTCGACTTACCATTATCTACACGTGAGAAAGTACCACTGAAATTTTCAACATAATCTTTAGCCAAATAGTCATCAATATAGAAAGGACCACCATCATGACAAATAACAGCATTCCATTCTGGAATTAATTGAAGGTTTGTAGGTCTAACGCTTCTGATACTACCAAGCTGCTGAATATTTCCCCAATCCTTTACTAGAACCATAAAGCGGGTAACACCATCATTCTGCGTACTATTTGTGATTTCATAAACAACATCTGCCGTAGATAATCCATAATGAGGCAATGCTGTTTTTTCATTATCAACCATAGCAGCGATAGGTCTCTGTTTCTGAAGGGATTCATCAATCCATTCATTTGTAAGTTCACTTCGATACATGCCCTCACGTGATTCTTCTTCCACAACAACATTTTCTGATACGGGAGCAGCGGTAACAACTTCGATAACGGGTTCTGCAATAACATCTTCAGGCGTCTCAGCCTTGTCTTTACCGCAACCTGCTAACATTATGACGCCGCTTATTGCAACAAGTAGCAATAGATTTCTTTTTTTCATAGCTGTAATTCCTCTCTTTCTGTCAAAAACAATGCCTATCATTGTCTCCGGAAACGATTATAACACACAAAATTATAATCGTCATCATAAAAATTATTAAATATTACGAAATTAATACACACATATTATGGATAAAAGTGTTAAATATAAGAAATGTCCTTATCTGTCAAGATTGCGTGAGGCGCTAGCGCATGCTATAATAATAAATACTAGGTCGTAAATGTGGGAGGTATTTAACTATGCTGTTGATTGGAAATGGGCGAATGGTCACACGGGATATAGAAAATCCATTTTTTGAAAATGGAGGTATTTTACTTTCCGGAGAGTCAGTCAAAGAAGTAGGTGACTTTACGGAAATGAGGAAGAAATATCCAGAAGCAGAGTATATTGATGCAAAGGGTGGCGTGATTATGCCAGGATTGATCAATGTGCATGAACATATTTATTCGGCTATGGCGAGGGGTATCTCCATAAAAGGATATCAACCCAATGGTTTTCTCGATATTCTGGATGGCATGTGGTGGAAAATCGATAGGCATCTGACATTGGAGCAAACCAAGCAAAGTGCTATGGCAACTTATATTGACTGCATCAAGAATGGCGTTACGACTGTATTTGATCATCATGCAAGTTATGGTTCTATCAGAGACAGTCTATTTAAAATAGAAGAAGCGGCTAAGGATAGTGGGATAAGAAGCTGTCTTTGTTATGAAATATCGGACAGGGATGGAGAAGCTAAAATGAAAGAAGGGGTTGCAGAAAATGCAGCTTTTATCAAACATGCACTTGCAGACACTTCGGATATGATAGGCGGTATGATGGGACTGCATGCATCATTTACACTATCAGATCAGACACTTTCATTTTGTGCAGAAAATAAGCCAGAGCAAGTAGGTTACCATATTCATGTAGCAGAGGGGATAGAGGATTTGTATGACTCTTTGAAAAAGTATGGGAAAAGGATTATCGACAGATTAATGGATAACGGCATATTAGGGGAACAAACAATTGCAGCACACTGCATTTATGTAAACCAGCATGAGATGGATGTGTTAAAAGAGACCAAGACGATGGTGGTTCATAATCCTGAGTCTAATATGGGGAATGCCTGTGGATGCCCACCTACAATGGAAATATTTAGTAGGGGCATACTGACTGGACTGGGTACGGATGGGTATACACATGATATGATAGAGTCCTATAAAGTTGCAAACATCCTGCACAAGCATCACTTATGTAATGCCAATGCAGCATGGAATGAGGTGCCAGTGATGCTGTTTGAAAATAATGCAAAGATAGCAAACAGATATTTCGAAAAGCCACTTGGTATTTTGAAAGAAGGTGCCGCTGCCGATGTTATTATTTCGGACTATATACCTTTGACGCCTATGAATGCCAATAATGTAAATGGACACATTTTATTTGGAATGACAGGGCGTAGCATTGTTACAACAGTTGCAAACGGAAAAATTCTCATGCAGGATAGAAAATTAACAAATATAGATGAGGAACAGGCATTGGCGAGAGTACGAGAGGAAGCAGAGAAGCTTTGGAATTGTATATAGGGGGGTTATCATATGAGCGACAGAATGACACCAATTTCATTTGAAGAGTTAATCAATCAGATTATTACCGAAAAGAAAAACAAAGGAAGTGTTTTCGGTGTGCGGATTCCTTTTGTGGCAAGGCAGGACCATTTTCTCCAGTTGTTTGATGAAAAGATGGAGACACCGTTTGGACCGGCAGCAGGACCGCATACGCAACTGGCGCAGAATCTGATTGCGGCCTATTATGCTGGTGCACGATTTTTCGAATTAAAGACAGTGCAGAAGATAGATGGTGAGGATTTGCCCGTGAGCAAACCCTGTATTAAGGCAGAGGATGAAGGCTATAATGTAGAATGGTCAACAGAATTAACTGTGCAGCAGGCCTTCGAGGAATATGTGAAGGCATGGTTCGCCATTAAACTCATAGCAAAAGAATTTGGACTGGGCTCTATGGAGGGCTTCATTTTCAATATGAGTGTTGGCTATGATTTAGAAGGAATTCAATTAAAGAAAATTGATGATTTTGTAGAAGGCTTAAAGGATGCTTCTGAGACAACGGTCTTTAAAGAATGCAAAGAATATGCATTGGGTCATTTAGATTTATTTAAAGATATTTCGAGGGAGGACGTGGAATCTATTTCCGCGGAGGTATGCAAGTCAATCACATTGTCAACACTACATGGCTGTCCACCGCAGGAGATAGAGAGAATTGCAACATATTTGATGAAAGAAAAGCGTTTAAATACATTTATAAAATTAAATCCGACACTTTTGGGATATGAATTTGCGAGAAAAACATTAGATGATATGGGATATGACTATATGATCTTTTCAGATTTTCATTTTAAGGACGATTTACAGTATGCGGATGCGATTCCTATGTTGAAGAGATTGATGAAACAGGCAGAGGATATGGAGTTACAATTTGGCGTGAAAATCACAAATACCTTTCCAGTGGATATTACAGAGGGAGAATTGCCAGGCGGAGAAATGTACATGTCAGGACGCTCCTTATATCCCTTATCTATTTCACTGGCCGCGAAGCTATCACAGGAATTTAACGGGGGACTTCGTATTTCCTATTCTGGTGGAGTGGATTTCCATAATATTAAAAAGATATATGAGACGGGAATCTGGCCTATTACTATGGCGACCACATTATTAAAACCAGGTGGTTATCAAAGATTTTTGCAAATGGGTGAACTGTTTTTTGAAGGACACGAGAATTATCCGTCCTATAATGGGGTAGATGCAGAAGCAGTCGTAGCACTTGCAAAGGCGGCACGGCGTGATAAGCATCATAAAAAATCACCAAAGCCACTTCCAACTAGAAAAACTGATGAGAAGGTACCTTTACTGGATTGTTTCATGGCGCCCTGCAGAGAAGGGTGTCCAATACATCAGGATATTACCGCATATATGGAGCTTGTGTCAAAGGGAGAATATGCGAAGGCACTTTATGTAATCATGGAGAAGAACCCTTTGCCATATATTACCGGAACAATTTGTACACATAGGTGCATGAGCAGATGCACTAGAAATTTCTACGAAGATGCAGTACATATTCGTAAAATGAAACTGCGTGCGGCGAGAGGTGGATATGATACCGTACTCGCGGGGCATGTACGTGGAAATAGGAACAGAGGGCAGGTGGCCATTATAGGAGCTGGACCAGCAGGAATATCAGCTGCCTATTTTCTGGCGCGAGCAGGTGCCGATGTGACGTTATTTGAAAAAAAAGAAGTGCCAGGTGGGACTGTCAGACATGTGATTCCAGAATTTCGAATTAGTGCAGAAGACGTTATGAAGGATATTGCATTTATTGAAAGACTTGGTGTTAAAATAGAAACCAATACGCATATTGCAACAGTTGATGAACTGCAGAAAAAGGGATTCCACAAAATAATAGTGGCGATAGGGGCAGCCAAAGAAGAGTCTTTATCTCTCAAAACGGGGGCAGCAATCAATGCCCTGACTTTTCTTGAAGATTTTAAAAATACAGAAGGTGACATGGATATCGGATCACAAGTAGTTGTGGTAGGTGGTGGCAATACTGCCATGGATACTGCGAGAGCAGCAATCCGCGTGAGCGGCGTGGAAAAGGTATCACTCATTTACCGCAGGACAAAGCGATATATGCCAGCTGATGAAGAAGAACTGATGCTTACAATTGAGGAGGGGATTGAATTCATGGAGCTTTTAGCGCCGATATCCTTCAGTGATAGTATTCTTGTGTGTCATAAAATGGAACTGGGGGAACCAGATGCTTCTGGAAGACGGACACCGATAGCAACAGGAGAGATAGTAGAAATTCCGGCGGATATTGTAATAGCGGCAATTGGAGAAAAGGTAGATGAGACTTTTTATCAAAAGAATAGATTTTTAATGACGGAGAAGGGCACACCAGCAGTGGATGTGAAAACGCTGCAAAGCAGTATTCCCGGTGTGTACGTGATAGGTGACGGCTTACGTGGACCATCAACTGTAGTAGAGGCTATTGCTGATGCAACAAAAGCAGTAGAGTCAATTTTAGAGGAGAAGCTGGCACGTGATGTTGACGAAGACAAGAGTCTGGCAGATATCTATGCCAAAAGAGGTTTAATTTGTGACTCAAGAGATGCAGATATTTGTTCTACGACGACGGAGCAAAGGGCAAAAGCGGAATATGAACGCTGCCTGTCATGCTTTGCAGTATGCGAGAATTGCGTTGAGGTATGCCCAAACAGAGCAAATATATCTGTACGTGTACCAGGAAAAGAAAAAGCACAGATTATTCATATTGATAAAAATTGTAATGAGTGTGGCAATTGTGAGACCTTTTGTCCATATGCAAGTGCACCCTATCTCGATAAGTTTACTTTGTTTGATACGATAACGGATTTTGAAAATAGTAAAAATCAGGGCTTTGTTTTTATAGATATCAATAAATGCATATTTAAAATGCGTATAGGAGATAATATATTTGAAATGGAAGGTTTTAATGGTATGCCAGGTGTGGATTCTCAGCTGATCACATTAATTGAGACTGTCTATAAAGAAGACTTATTTATTGGAGGTTGAGTCTATGACAACTAGATATTTGATTGCAGGTGGTACTATTATTTCGGGAAAGGAAAGAAAAATAGCCGATATTTTAACTGATCATGGTAAAATCGTGAGCATCGAAAAAAATCTGCAGGCATCAGACGCTATAAGAATCGATGCAGTTGGAAAATATATCTTTCCTGGTTTTATTGATGCACATACGCACTTTGATCTGGATGTTTCAGGTACTGTTACTGCAGATGATTTTGCATCGGGAACGAAAGCAGCTGTGGCAGGTGGGACTACATGTGTGATTGATTTTGCAACGCAAAATAAAAAAGAGACATTGCAGGAAGCATTGGAGCATTGGCATAGAAAGGCAGATGGTAGATGTTCATGTGATTATGCATTTCATATGGCAATTTCTGACTGGAATGATGTGACCTTTGGAGAAGTAGAAGATATGTTTTCTAGAGGAGTTACCTCCTTTAAGCTATATATGACCTATGATATCAGAGTGAGTGATGGTGTGATTTTTGAAGTGTTATCACGTATGAAGACCTTTGGAGGAATCGTTGGTGTACATTGTGAAAATGGTGAAATAATAGAGCAATTGATTGTACGGCAAAAGAAAAGTGGAAATTATTTGCCGGCTGCACATCCTTTATCGAGACCAGCAGCGGTCGAAGCAGAAGCCATTCAAAGATTATTAACGATAGCAAGGCTTGTGGATGTTCCAGTTGTGATTGTACATCTTTCTTCTGCAGAAGGATATGAGCAGGTAAGACAGGCAAGGGAGAGGGGCCAGAAAGTTTATGTTGAGACTTGTCCCCAATATTTAGTTTTAAATGATAGTCGATATGAATCAGATGTTGCTGATGGTGTTAAATTTGTTTGTTCTCCACCACTCCGTAAGCACGAGGACCAGGAATGCTTGTGGAAAGCGCTGACGAATAACGAAATTGATACGATAGCAACCGACCATTGTTCTTTTACAATGAAACAAAAGATGGTGGGTGCGAGTGACTTTACAAAAATACCAAATGGGATGCCGGGGGTAACGCATAGGCCGCATCTTTTATATACTTATGGCGTGTTAGAGGAAAAAATAACAATCGAGCAAATGTGCACATTTCTTTCTGAAAATCCGGCAAAGCTGTATGGTATGTATCCGCAAAAAGGGTGCATAGCAGAAGGCTCTGATGCAGATCTCGTTATTTGGAATCCGGACTACAGTCAGACGATAACTGCAGAGGAGCAATTATACCATATGGATTATAACCCTTATGAGGGTACTAAGATTATGGGGACAGCAGAGATGGTCTTTTTGCGAGGTATGCTCGTAGTGCAAAACGGTGTTCTGTTAAAACCCAATGAAGGCTGCTACATCGTAAGAAAAAAAGGGAATCTCTAGGGAGGATGAAATAGATGAAGCTGATTAGGACGGAAGATGCAGTTGGGCACGTCATATGTCATGATATCACGCAGATAATTAAGGGCGTTACGAAGGATGCTGTGTTTCGGAAAGGACATGTGGTAAGCAGGGAGGATATACCTGTGCTACTTTCTGTCGGGAAAGAGCATCTATATGTGTGGGAAAAGCAAGAAGGCATGATACACGAGGACGAAGCGGCAGTGATTCTAAAGGATATTTGTATCGGTGAAAATATGCATGCAACGGAACCAAAAGAAGGAAAGATAGAGTTTATTTCTGATTGCGATGGCCTTTTCAAGGTTGATAAAGAGTGTCTTGATAGCGTAAATGCAGTTGGCGATATGATGATTGCTACTCGTCATGGAAATACTACTGTTCATATGGGCGACAAACTCGCAGGTACCAGAGTGATACCACTCGTCATTTCAGAAGAAAAAATGCGACAAGCACGTGAAGCTGCACATGAAGTGTTGGATAATAGAGGCGGCAGGCATACAATGCTACAGGTTCTGCCTTTTACCCATAAAAAAGTCGGGATAGTGACAACGGGTGGAGAGGTATATCAAGGACTGATCGAGGATACTTTTACGCCTGTCGTATATGAAAAACTGAGTGAATTTGATACTGAAATTGTGCAGCAGGTACTTTGTGAGGACAAGCACGAGAAGATTACAGAAGCAATCAAGAAGCAAATAGCAATGGGTGTGGATATGGTAATTTGTACTGGCGGTATGAGTGTGGATCCTGATGATAAAACGCCACTGGCGATTAAGAACGCCTGTAAAAGTGTTGTAACCTATGGTGCGCCTGTTTTGCCGGGAGCGATGTTCTTACTTGCATATAACGAAGATGGAATTCCTATCATGGGATTGCCAGGATGCGTGATGTATGCAAGAAGGACTATATTTGATTTGTTATTGCCACGTATTATGGCAAATGAGAGACTGACGGCGTTGGATATTAACACGCTTGGAGAAGGTGGCTTATGTTTGTCGTGTGAGATTTGTACCTTCCCAAATTGTGGATTCGGAAAATAGAGGGGCACGGTTTTGATACAAAGAGTGAGGTATAAGGCATGAGTATTTCGAGAAGCTTTTTTGAAAATATAGAGATGCATTTAGACCATCTTGTGATATGTGGGGGTGGTCATGTTTCGATACCGATGATTACGATAGGCAAAATACTTGGATTTTATGTAAGTGTATTAGAGGACAGACCGTTGTTTGCTAATCATGCGAGACGTGCAGGTGCAGATAAAGTAATCTGTGATACCTTTTACGAGGCGCTACAGCAGGTAGAAGGCAGTGCAGATACTTATTTTGTAGTAGTAACGCGTGGACATCGATATGACACAGAGTGCCTTCGAAGTATATTGAAAAAGGAAAATGCATATATTGGTATGATGGGAAGTAAAGTACGTGCAAAGGAAGTGAAGAAGGTACTGGTAGCGGAGGGCTTTCTGGAAGAAGTAATTGAGAAGATATACAGTCCGATCGGTTTTAATATCGGTGGTGAAACACCTGAAGAGATTGCGGTATCTATTGCAGCGCAGCTAATACAGGTGCGTAGTAAAAATGATCATGCGGTTTATACAAAAGAAATTCTAGAAGCGGCACTTGATAAAAGCGTCACCGAAAGGAGTATGGCAACCATTATCGAGCGAAAGGGTTCTGCACCGCGAAAAGTGGGAACCAAAATGATTATTTTTGAAGATGGACGAACAGCAGGAACCATAGGCGGTGGCTGCATGGAGGCGGAAGTGATGCAGAAGGCAATTATGCTGATGCGTGAGAATATGAGAGAAGAAGAGACAATCAAATTTAATATGCTGCCAGAACAGGCTGAAGAAGAGGGAATGGTGTGCGGGGGCATTATTGAGGTTAAAATAGAAAAAATTGAAAGACAGTAAATTATAATAAAGACAGAAAAAAGACAAAAAATAAATAAAAAAATTAAATAGAAGAAAATAGGGAGGAGTTCGCGGTATGGAATTAGCACCGATTATCATATCCTTAAGGACAGCATGTTTTTCAATTATGATTACATTCTTCCTTGGCATCGTAGTCGCCAGAGCAGTCGCTTTCATGAAAAATCAAAAAATTAAGATGATATGGGACGGAATCATAACACTGCCGCTTGTACTTCCACCGACAGTTGCGGGTTTCTTTCTGCTATATATCTTTGGAGTTAAAAGACCTGTGGGAAGCTTTCTGGTAGAATTCTTTGGAGTAAAGGTTCCTTTTTCATGGGGTGCAACAGTGCTGGCAGCTGTGGTCATTTCATTTCCTCTGATGTATCGTTCTGCAAGAGGCGCCTTTGAACAGGTAGATATCAATTTATTATATGCGGGTCGCACACTTGGTATGTCGGAATGGGCTGTTTTTAGAAAAGTAATACTTCCAAATGCATGGCCTGGAGTACTGTCGGGTGGTGTTCTCGCATTTGCCAGAGGACTCGGAGAATTTGGTGCCACTACGATGATTGCAGGAAATATTGCAGGTAAGACTAGAACGTTACCCCTTGCCGTATATTCAGCTGTAGCGGGAGGAGATATGACTCTTGCATTTCAATATGTATTGATTTTAGTGATTATTTCGTTTGTTATTGTTACATTGATGAATTACATTGTAGTAAAAGGGAAAACCTTGAAAGGGAGAATACATAGTGAAAAGTAAAATAGACGGGATTAGGTTAAATATAGTAAATACAATATGTTGTGGAGGAAAAAAAGCGAGCCACAAATTTAGAAAAATATTACATTTTTCTTTACTTTTTAGGGAAAAATGTTATAATATTATTAGAGATGAGGGTCTTTTGGAAGAGGTAATGTAAATGAGTAAAAATGTTATTTACATGCAAGAAGCATTGCGGGAGATTAAAGAAATTAAAAATAAGATTGCTGCTTTAAAGCTGACAGGGCAGAGCAGACAAGAAAGTGAAGAAACCGATACGAAATAGTATCGGTTTTTTATGCTTTTGTGATATACTGAAATAAAAAAATGAATCAAATGAGAGGCTTTCAATGTCGTTAAAAGTCCAAATCAGAAAAAAACTTGATCAATACAGAATGGATATTTCATTTGAAGCTGAGCGTGGGTGCATGGGTATATTAGGTGCGTCAGGTTCTGGTAAAAGTATGGCCTTGAAGTGTATTGCGGGCATTGAAAATCCAGATGAAGGATATATAAGTCTCGATGGAAAGGTTTTATATGATTCTGATGCAGGAATCAATCTGAAACCGCAGGACAGGAGAGTAGGCTACTTATTCCAGAATTATGCCTTATTTCCGAATATGACAGTACAGGAAAACATTGCAGCAGGGTTTGGATGTAAAAAGATTGATCAACAGGCTATTGAGGCTATCATATATAAATGCAGTCTGATGGGATTGGAAAAAAAATATCCAGCATACCTTTCTGGAGGTGAGCAACAGAGAGTGGCATTGGCAAGAATGTTGATTGGAAGACCGGATGCTATTTTACTCGATGAACCTTTTTCTGCGCTTGACTATTATCTGAGAGAGGAATTGCAGATGGAATTGCAGCAGATTCTAAAGGAATTTGGTGGAACGTCTGTTATGGTAACACATGATAGGGATGAGGTTTATAAACTAAGCGACACACTTTATGTTATAGACGGCGGAAGAGGGATTGCACACGGTGAAACCAAAGCGCTGTTTAAAGATCCTGAAAGTGAGATGACTGCCAGACTTACGGGATGTAAAAATATTACGAAAGCTGAGCGTTTATCTGCTTATGAGGTTAAGGCACCGGCATGGAATATGACACTGCATCTGAATGAAAACAGGGAACCTTTGGCTTTTGAAACTGTATATATAGGAATCAGGGCACATGATTTTATACATAAGAGGAAAATCATAGAAGATGCAAATATAAATAAGCTGGAAATAGAAATCCTTGAGATTTCAGAAGCCCCTTTTGAATGGAATGTAGTATTTGTAAAAAAAGGAGAGACTGACAGGGAAGGAAAGCTGTATTGGAAAGTTAGTAAGGAATTGATAAATGAAAGGGAAAAAATAGAAGAAATAAAGGAGCTATATATTAAGCAGGAAGGTATTTTATTGCTTCATGCATAAAATGGCAATAATAAAAAAGGAACTGGCATGAAAGACGAAATAGTATTAGTGACACCAAGCGAAATTTCTGCGCGTGAGACAATTGATTATCGTGAAGAGCATTTTGCAAATGGAGAAATGCATATGCACGGAAGCTCATTATTAGGCCAGGCACCTTCCTATGAGGATTGGCTGGAGCAGGTGCAGCGCAATGCAAGCGAAGAAACAGTTAATCCTGACTGGGTAATCAGCTCCACTTTTTTTGCAGTCAGAAGAAGTGATCGCAGAGTGATTGGGATGGTAGATATCAGACATACCTTAAACGATTTTCTGCGGGAGTATGGTGGACATATCGGGTATGGTGTGCGACCTTCGGAGCGCCGAAAAGGATATGGTACGCAGATATTAGAGCAGGCACTTGCCTATTGTGCTTTGATTGGAAGGGAACGTGTAATGCTTGCTTGCTACGGTGATAATCCGGCATCACGAAAGATAATCATTAAATGTGGCGGGAAGTTAGAAAAAACATTTGTGCATACAGATGGAAAAACTGTCGAGGTATACTGGATTACATGCGAGGCAGATGAGTTTACGCAGGAAGAGCTGGAGCCAGTTAAAAGAAGGCATCCGAAGCTTTTGGATAAAGAAATCAGACCGATTCTTTTTGAGCAGTTTGAAATGACTGGCGAGAAAATGCGTATCATGGAAGAATTCGTGCTGTGCCATAAATGCCGGGCAGATGCAGTTATGATAGCGCCAAATCGTGGGATTGTAGGGTTTGAAATCAAAAGTGATAGGGACTCTCTCGAGAGATTAGAGCACCAGGTGAAAGAATACAGCAGATTTTGTGATTATAATTATATTGTGACGGGAATAAAGCATGCTACAAAAGTGATGGAAATAGTACCGTCCTTCTGGGGGATATACTGCGTGGCAGAAAAAGAGGGACAGAGAATGATAACGTGTGTGCGGGAAGCCGTACTTAGTCCGAAGGTCAGGCTTGGTAATCAACTACATTTTTTATGGAGAAGTGAGTTAATCGTTATTATGAAGCGACATAAAATCAAGGGATATAGTAGCCGTAGTAAGAGCAAAATCAGAAAATTATTAATGGATACCATGGAGAAAGAAGTGCTAAAGTTAGAAATGTATGAAGCACTTATGGAAAGGGATTACTCAATCTATGAGTAATTGCTTTGCTTCCTCATTTGATAACCGATGCTGAATATTATCAGTGGGAAGTGCAATATTGAGCAAAGGGGAGGACATACCCTGATGGCGGTATTCTTTTACAGTGCAGCCAACTCTTTTTATGAACATTTGATTTAAATACCGACTACTGGAAAAACCAGTTTCCATACAAACATCCAGAATACTCAGGAGAGAATTATTAATTAGTCTGAAAGCATGTTCAAAACGGATATTATTCATATACTCCTGAAAAGAAACGCCAAAGGTTTTTTTCATGAAATGAGAAGCGTGGCAGGTCGTGATATTTTCTAATCGAGCAATGGCATCTAGTGAAATAGGCTCCGTGTAATGCTCTGAGATATAATGTGTAATCCGGTTAATCCGCAAGGTGTTATGGCGGATGATATCATGCTCTTTCTCATTCTGCACATCATAAGGAACATGAGAAACCATGTAGGAGAGAATATCTAGAAGAAGGCTGGCACAGGTTAATTCATAGTGGGTAGCTTCACATAAATAGTGTGTGGCACAGGAAAGAAGCTTTGTGTATAAAGTGTCATGAATTTCACCGCTACAAAGAGTAGTTTTTTTAAAAGTCATTCTAGTCAAATCATAACTAAGTGTTCTATATAAATCTGTTCCGATCTGAAAAGCTAAAATTAGATTTTTCTGACCATTATTGGTAAAGGAATGTATCTGATAGCGATTAATGATATAAATATCATTTTTTTTCAAAGGAATTCTTTCATTTTCTAATATTAATTCAAGACTGCCATCTAAAATAAGTCCTATTTCAAGATCATCATGTCCATGGGGATTACGGGCAGTCATTTCTACAAGAAAAAGTTCAAGACAGCTCATTGTCGAATGTTGGATGATTTCATATTCCTTCTTAGCTTCCATACTAACGGAGCCTCCTTTTATTGTTTGTAGCCTTAAAATCATCATAAACTTTTTTGCGCAATATTACAAATGCAAAATCGCAAGATTGTCATTTTTATTTTTATAGTATGTGTTATAAATAGATTGACAGTACGTGTAAAATTGTTGGAAATTAGAAATACAAAAAAAGTAAGTGGATATAAGGAGGGCACAATTATGTCAAAATTCAAATTCACGGTGGGACCGTGGAATGTACATACAGGAGCAGATGCGTATGGGCCAGCAACAAGAAAGGATATTCCCATCGAGGAAAAATTTGAGCGATTCGCTAAGATGGGTTTTTCGGCAATTCAATTTCATGATGATGATGCTGTTCCCAATATTAATGATTACACAGAAGAAGAAATCAAGGAAAAAGCGAGAGCGCTAAAAAGAACATTGGATCAATATCATCTGGCAGCAGAATTTGTTGCACCACGACTTTGGATGGACGGGCATACGATTGATGGAGGCTTCATGAGTACTTCCAAAGAGGATCGTGATTATGCAATGTGGAGGGCATATCGTTCCATCGATATCGCAAATGAACTGGGAACGGATATGATTATTCTTTGGCTGGCAAGAGAAGGCACATTGTGTGCAGAATCAAAATCTCCAGTATGGGCAACAAAGATGCTGATAGAGGCAATTAACAAAATGTTGGCATATGATTCTAAAATCCGTGTCTGTATAGAGCCAAAGCCAAATGAACCAATCGATAGAAGTATCTGTGGAACGATGGGACATGTAATGGCAATTTCAGCCGCTACAATTGATCCATCCAGGGTAGGTGGTAATCTGGAAAGTGCGCATGCAATTCTGGCTGGGTTAGATCCATCTCATGAAATTGGTTTTGCATTGGCAATGGGCAAACTGATGACGGTTCATCTAAATGACCAGAACGGGTTAAAATACGATCAGGATAAATCATTTGGTGTTGAAAATCTTCGTCAGGCATTTAATCAGGTCAAGGTATTAAAAGAGAACGGATATGGAGACCATGGAGAGTATATTGGCCTGGATGTAAAAGCAATGCGAACGACTACGGATGAAGATGGATTTAAACATCTTGAAAACAGTCTGAAAATATTTAAAGCGCTGGAGGATAAAGTCGACAGATTTGACTATGCATTTCAAAAGGCATGTGTAGAAAACAGGGATTTCGAGGGTCTTGAAATGTATGTCATGAATCTGCTCATGGGAATTGCCTAAAGAAAAGGGGAAAAGGAGGTGGACATATGTCTGATAAAGTAATGGTAGCAGGACATATATGTTTGGATATCACACCGATTTTTTTAAATCAGGAAGTAAATTCCTTGGATAAAATTTTAGAGGCAGGAAAACTGGTTGAAATGAAAGATGTAGATGTTCATGCTGGTGGCTGCGTCTCAAATACTGGGCTTGCCATAAAAAAATTTGGTGCAGAGGTTTCTTTTGTTGCAAAGATTGGGAACGATTATTTTGGAAAGATTGTACAGAGCATTTTCAGGGAAAACGGTGCAGATGAATCATTAATGGTATCAGAAAATGTGTCAACGTCTTACTCCATAGTGATTGCATTACCTGGAATGGATCGGATATTTTTGCACAATCCAGGTGCAAATAGTGCTTTTATAGCAGAGGATATTGATGAGAAAAAGCTGGAGAACACTGCATTATTGCATTTCGGCTATCCATCCATCATGAAGTTAATTTATGAAAAAGATGGCTATGAGCTTGTAAAGATATTTCAAAAAGCAAAGAGAGCAGGGACACTAACCTCACTTGATATGGCAGCAGTTGATCCTTCATCAGAAGCAGGAAAAGTAGATTGGAGAAAGGTATTAGAAAATGTGCTTCCCTATGTTGATTTTTTTGCGCCAAGTATTGAGGAACTTTGTTTCATGCTGGACCGTCCGCATTATGAGAGCTTAGTTGCAAAGGCTGATGGAAAAGACATGACAGGAGTGCTGGATATAGAACAGGATGTCAAACCACTGGCAGAAATGTGTATAGAGCTGGGTGCAAAGGTGTTAATAATCAAATGTGGGTCTGCTGGAATTTATTATTGCAGTGCAAAAGGTGACTTACTGGAAAGCTTGAGCAGTCGCATAAAAATAGAAACGTGGGCAGGAATATGTGGATTTCAAAAAAGCTTTAAGGTGGATCGTGTTTTATCGGGAACAGGTGCAGGTGATACAAGTATTGCTGCATTTTTAATATCAATGTTGAATGGAAAATCCTTTAAAGAAAGTGTGACACTTGCGGCCGCAACAGGAGCTTGTTGCGTGGAACAATATGATGCGCTGAGTGGTATTAAGTCTTTAGAACAGATACAGGCGCGCATTGATGCGGGTTGGGAAGAAAATGAATTGCATAATCCTTCTATATATTAAAATGTAAGACTGTTCTTTTAATATGGCGAAATAAGTGTTAAAATAATAATATAAAGTTTTCTAACAGACATATCACAAAGGTGAGTAAATAGCGTGAAAAAAATAGAAAAAATTTTTATTATTTTGGCATCGATTATGATGATTCCGATTTTGGGATTATGTGGACTGATTCTTTATGGTGCGGTTACGGGTACGCAAATGGAGACACCTGAATTTCTGATTTTACTGAAAGAGCGATTTGCAGTAAGCGAAAATATTATTGAAAATGCAACCGCAGTTGAAGGAGAAATGGTGTCAGCTGATGAAGTTTCGCAGAATATGAGCGACCAATCTGTGAGTAGCCAATCTGTAAGTGCGCCAGATACAAAACAAATTTTATTGATATACGATAATCATGCTGCAACTTCTGTTGAAAAAGAAGTTGATACGGTGTCACAAGGGTCTGTTGTAACGGACACAGTATCGGGAACGAATTGATTACAGGAAAGATAGAAAAAATAGAAGAATCAGTAAAATTATGTTGCTTCCACATAGTGTTTTATGTTACTTTCAAAAGAAGAAGTATATTATGTGGAAATGTAAGTGAGGGTATATATGAAAATTTTAATAGCGATAGATTCATTTAAAGGAAGTTTATCATCTCTTGAAGCCGGAAAGGCAATTAAAGAGGGTATTATGAATATTTATCCAGAGGCTGATGTAAAAATCAAACCCCTGGCTGATGGCGGTGAAGGTACTGTGGATGCACTTGTTTCAGGCATGGGTGGGAAGATAGTCTCGGTAGATGTGACAGGACCATTGGGAGAACAGGTAGAGGCGCATTACGGTATCATTGAAAATAAAAAACTGGCAGTTATGGAAATGGCAGCGGCAGCAGGCATTACTATGGTTCCAGAAGAGAAGCGTAATCCTAAAAATACAACGACCTTTGGCGTCGGTGAGATGATATTAGACGCAATGCAGCGAGGCTGTAGAGATTTTATTATCGGAATCGGTGGCAGTGCAACCAATGATGGCGGAATAGGGATGCTGGAAGCGATGGGTGTTGCTTTTTATAATGAAGCGGGTCAAAAACTTGGTCCATATGGATTGGATATGCTTCGTGTAGCAAAGGTAGATGTATCAGGATTAAATCAAGAATTGAAGGAATGTACCTTTAGAATAGCGTGTGATGTAAAAAATACATTATGTGGACCAATGGGTGCTGCATATGTATATGGACCACAAAAAGGGGCGTCAACTCAGATTGTAAAGCAGTTGGATGAAGGACTTGCAAATTATGCCAAAGTGATAGAAGAACATTTGGGAGTCGACCATATGAATGAAGAGGGAAGCGGTGCAGCAGGCGGACTGGGATATGCATTTGTGACCTTCCTGCGAGGCAGATTAGAACCAGGGATTTCTATTATACTTGACGTGCTAGACTTAGAAAAAGATATGGAAGAAGTAGACTATGTTATTACTGGGGAAGGAAAAATAGACGAGCAGACAGCAATGGGAAAAGCACCAATTGGAGTGGCAAAGCTGGCAAAGCAATATAATAAGAAGGTGATTGCTTTTTGTGGTTCGGCGACAGAAGGTGCGGCAGCATGTAATGAAGCGGGCATGGACGCTTATTTTTCAATATTGAGATGTCCTATGACAGTAGAAGAAGCAATGAATCGTGAGACAGCATTATGTAATGTTACGAGGACGGCAGAACAGGTGTTTCGCCTGATTAAAGCGATAGCAGGAGAATAGTCCTAAACGCTTGACAAAAGAAGTGTAATTGTGTTAAAATCATGCAACATAGATAGTAAAACCGTTGAAGAAGTGTAAGTAATCTTTATCATTTTCTTTACAGAGAGTCGCTGGTGGTGGGATTGCGACAGAAAAAAAAGATGAATGGGCTTCTGAGGGCAATCCAAAAGAAATGCGCTAATTTGTAAAAGTAGCAGGAGTAGGTGAGCCGGAGTAGGTACTCCGTTAAAAACGTCAGCATATGAAGTATGCATGAGAGGATTGAAACGCTAAATTCTGAGGAAAGCGTAGCAGTCAAGCCGGGTGGCACCGCAAGAGAAAATAATGGCTCTTGTCCCTGCAATAGTAACTGTTGTTAGGGACAAGGGCGTTTTTTATGCACTTTTCCCAAGAAGAAGATGGAAGGAGAACAAAATGAGCGAGCAAAAAATCCCGTACAAAATTTATCTTGAAGAAAGTGAGATGCCAAAACAGTGGTATAATCTACGTGCGGACATGAAGAATAAGCCTGCACCGTTATTGAACCCAGGGACATTACAGCCAATGACTTTTGATGAGTTAAGAGGAGTGTTTTGTGATGAACTTGTAAAACAGGAACTGAATGATACAGATGCTTTTATTGATATTCCACAGGAAATCAGAAATTTTTATAAAATGTATCGTCCTGCACCACTTATTCGAGCATACTGTTTAGAGGAAAAACTGCAGACACCTGCAAAGATTTATTACAAATTTGAAGGAAATAACACAAGTGGAAGCCACAAGTTGAATTCTGCAATTGCACAGGCGTATTATGCAAAGGCACAGGGACTGAAGGGCGTGACAACGGAAACAGGAGCAGGTCAGTGGGGAACAGCATTATCAATGGCATGTGCTTATCTTGATCTGGACTGTATTGTATATATGGTAAAAGTGTCTTATGAACAAAAACCTTTTAGGCGTGAGGTTATGCGTACATATGGTGCAAAGGTAACGCCTTCGCCATCTATGGCAACAGAGGTGGGCAGAAGAATTTTGGCCGAGCATCCAGGAACATTAGGAAGTCTGGGCTGTGCAATATCGGAAGCGGTAGAGGCAGCAGTTTCCACAGAAGGCTACAGATATGTGCTTGGAAGTGTATTATCCCAGGTACTTTTGCACCAGTCGATTATTGGACTGGAATCAAAGATTGCTATGGACAAATATGGGATTAAGCCAGATGTTATTATTGGTTGCGCAGGTGGTGGTTCAAACCTGGGCGGATTGATCGCTCCTTTTATGGGAGAAAAGTTGCGCGGAGAAGCAGATTATCAATTCATAGCTGTAGAACCTGCATCATGCCCAAGTCTTACAAGAGGAAAGTATGCATATGATTTCTGTGATACTGGTAGAGTATGTCCACTTGCTAAAATGTATACATTAGGTAGCGGATTTATCCCTTCAGCAAATCATGCTGGTGGACTTCGTTATCATGGTATGAGCTCAGTTCTGTCACAGTTGTATGATGAGGGATTGATGGAAGCACGTAGTGTAGAGCAGACAGCCGTTTTTGAGGCTGGAGAGCAATTTGCCAGAATAGAAGGAATCCTTCCTGCACCAGAGAGTAGTCATGCAATTAAGGTTGCTATTGATGAAGCGATGAAGTGCAAGGAAACAGGAGAAGAGAAAACAATACTTTTTGGTTTGACAGGTACTGGTTATTTTGACATGGTAGCATATGAGAAATTCCATAATGGAGAAATGACAGATTATATACCGTCCGATGCTGACCTAGAGGCTGCATTTGCTGGACTTCCAAAAGTATGAGAGAATAGGATAGAAAAAAAGGATTGCACTTCAAAATGAAGTGCAATCTTTTTTCATTTATGATAAAGGCATTAAGTTTTGTATATCAAAATTATCATTTTTCATGTTACATCGAATAAATTCAACAAACTTTTTTGAGGTTGCAGAAAGAGCTTTATTTTTATTGTAAATGAGACTGTACGGGTAGTCTAGCTGATATTCGGCAATATTTAAAATTTTCAATAAACCAAATTGCAACTCAAATTTTACTGCAACATAAGGAATAAGAGAAATTCCTAAATTAGAGCTAACAGCTTTTTTAATGGCATCAATATTTCCTAAATACATATTAATATTTTCGGGAATATGCAGTTCGTCTATGAAATTCTTGTAATAGGTGTAAAGCTGAGAGTCTGTTTTATGTACAACAAAACTCATTTTTTTTAAATCATTAACGCTAATAATCTTGTTGTTACAATATGAATTTTGAGGAGAAGCAACAATAACCAATTTATCGGTAAAGAGTTTTTCTACATAAACATAGTCACTGTAAAAACAGTTTCCACCATTAATAGCAATATCCAAAGTACCATTGTTAATTAGGTGGGAAATTTCAGCAGTGTTGCCAATGTGTAAATTAAATTTAATGCGCGGATACAGTTTTTTGAATTCACCAATCACTTCTGGCAGAATGTAGGAGCCAGGAGTATTACTGCCACCAATATTCAGGGTTCCACCAATAAAATTTTGTGTATTTGAAATGGTGTTCTCAAGCTCATCAATGATACCGAATATTCTTTTTGTGTATTCTTGTAGTATGATGCCATTTTCACTTAAATGAACTCTATTTCCGATTTTGTCAAAGAGCTTTAATCCTATTTGTCCTTCAAGTTTTTTGATTTGGACAGAAAGTGCAGGTTGACTAATGTGAAGAATATCAGAAGCCTTTTTATAGCTTTCATACTGTGCAACTGTGTTAAATATCTCAAGGTAATGTAAATCCATTTTAAACACCCCTTTATTTTTAAAGACAGGTATCCTTTTATACTATTCATAACTTCTGTATATGATAGGCATTGATGATATGTATTTGAATAAATATTGCAAAGTGCTAGTATAGGTCAGTAAAGAAAAAATGCCTCATTTTAAAAATGTTATAGTATGAAAGGAGATTTATTATGTTATTAAGTATGATTGTTCCATTAAAGGTTATGGGATTGGGAATTATTATTTCTTATGGGATTGCACTATTAATCAAAGTACTGTTAGTTGCTATTAGAGCTTTCACTAAAAAACAGAGTGTAACCATTTAGTAGTATCATTATTATTTGATTATACTACAAAATTATTAAAACAGTTAGGGGATTTTTATGAGAATTTATGATTTGTTTCAGGGGATTGGTACAATGTTTGTACAAGAACCCAAAATTGTTATATTTAGATTTGTCTTAATATTTCTGGGATTTTTACTTGTTTATCTAGGGAAAAAGGGAATTTTGGAACCACTTATTATGATCCCAATGGGGTTTGGTATGTCTGCAGTCAATACAGGCGTTTTATTTATGGAAAACAATGAAATTGGTAATCTGATTATAAATCCTTTGTTAACAAGTACAGATGATTTAATGAAATATATGCAAATAGATTTCTTACAGCCAATATATACGTTGACCTTTAGCAACGGACTCATAGCATGTTTGGTTTTTATGGGAATTGGAGTTTTATGTGATATAGGATATGTACTGGCACATCCATTTATCAGTATGACGATCGCTTTGTTTGCAGAACTTGGCACCGTTGCTACATATCCAATTGCAAAACTTATGGGATTATCAGATGGTGCAGCGGCAGCAGTTTCGATTATTGGAGGGGCAGATGGGCCAATGGTGCTATTTGCATCTTTGAAATTAGCGCCAGAATATTTTGTTCCCATTTCTATTGTTGCTTATCTATATTTAAGTCTTACTTATGGAGGTTATCCATATTTAATTAAGTTTTTGATTCCGAAGGAATTAAGAGGAATAGTTGTTGTAGATAAAAAACCAAGACATAGCATAACATCAAATGAGAAGTTAATCTTTGCTGTTATTGCAAATGCAGTCTTATGCTTACTGTTTCCTGTTGCAGCGCCACTATTTTTGAGTTTCTTTATTGGAATAGCAGTTAGGGAATCAGGAATTACGAAATATGTAAAATTAATCGAAGATGGTTTTTTATATTTTGCCACCTTTTTCTTAGGATTAATGCTTGGAGTATTATGTGATGCAAGTACATTACTAAATCCAATTGTTTTAAAATTATTAGTTCTTGGGATGATTGCACTGACACTTTCGGGTATTGGTGGAATAATAGGGGGATATGTTATTTACTTAATAAGGGGAAAGAATTTCAATCCGGTCATTGGTATTGCTGGAGTTTCCTGTGTCCCCTCAACCGCAAAGGTTGCACAAAAGGAAGTCCAAAAAATAAATAATGCAGCTTATATTTTGGACTATGCACTAGGTGCAAATATTTGTGGAGTAATAACTACCGCAATTTTAACTGCTATTTATATAACCCTTTTACAATAGTTTGCCATGCAGTAACATATAGTTATTAAAGAGATAGGCAAAGTCAATTCTATATCTATAGCATAATCCCAGAAACCTTTGTTTGTGGGATTTTTTGTGGAGAATTAGTGAAAATAAGGATTCTTTTATTGAAAAAAAATAGGGATTGTACTATTATGTATAAGTAAGTCACGCAATGCGTGAAATCGGCTGGAGGCAATCAATATGGCAGAGAAAAATAATTTTGAAAAAGTAAAGTTATATGCATTATTGCATTTATTATTGATGTTATTTTCGATGACGGCAATTTTTAGTAAGAAAGCAGGCATACAGGAATTATTTAGTGCAAATTTTATTGTATTGTATGGAGTGATTCTTTTGATATTAGCAGTATATGCTATTATGTGGCAGCAAATTATTAAAAGGATGTCATTGACGGCGGCATATGCAAATAGAGCAGTTACAGTTGTATGGGGAATTATTTGGGGAAAATTAGTATTTGATGAGCAGATTAGTTGGGGAAAAGTCGTTGGTAGCATAATTATTGTGATTGGAATCGTTCTATATGCGATGGCAGAGGAAGGGAAGGCAACAGAATGACGCCCTATGTGCTAATTTATATGTTGAGCTGTTTTATAGCGGCGATATCACAGGTTCTATTAAAAAAAGCGGCGATGAAACAATATGATAGTTTCGTGAAAGAATATCTAAACCCGTTTGTAATCATTGCCTATTTTATGTTTTTTGGAACGACTGTACTTGGTATATGGGCATATAAGGTGATTCCTCTTAATCTCGGGCCTATTTTAGATACAACAAATTATATTTATATTACAATATTCGGCGTAATCATATTTAAGGAAAAGATGAACAGGAAAAAAATGATAGCGCTTGGATTGATTATTACCGGAATACTGATTTATACGCTGTAGATGTAGCATAAGCAGGTACTAAAAAATGAAATGTAAAAAAATGTATTTGTAACTGTCATATGAGATATGATATTATAATTTAGAAGCATTAGATAAATAATAGTAGCTACTTAACTGCAAACAAGGCTGTGAGGTATAATGTGTTTCCTATAAAAAGTGATAGGCTCAATCATAAAAAAAATAGAAATACAAATGATAGAAATCAGCAGATTTTTATGCTTATTATGGTAGTTCTCTTCTTTTCGATATTGCTAGCGGGAAGTCTCTATTATAAAGGCGAAAGTCTGGGGTTTCATGAAACGCAAATATATGAATTTGATGAAGGCTGGACATATGTGGATGATGCGGGAAATGAAGTGGCCGTAGTGCCACCGGACAAAATTCCAGCTAGCAGGAAAGTGAAATATAGCATCAGTGCAGATCTTCCAGATGATTTTAAAGAAGGAATGTCGATTTTAGTCAGGACATCACAGCAGTCAATCAGGGCATCGATAGCTGGCAAGGAAATTTATGAGCGAGGCTGGGATTCCAGTTTGTATGTAGGCGAGTTTAGAGGGAGCGCATGGAATGTTTTTCTTGTCCCGAGCAGATATGCGGGGGAGAAACTGACACTAACGTTTCTCAGCCCCTATAAGACTTTTGCAGGTTCAATAAATGCAGTCTCCTATGGTTATAAATCGGATCTGATGTACAAAATTTTTATAGAGCAGAGCGGAGAGCTATTTGCAGCAGTAATCATGCTGGGAATCTGTTTGTGCTTGCTATTTTTTTATCTTATAAAACTGAAAGAAAGAGTGAATGCCTCACAAATTCTTTATTTGTCTATGTTTGCAATGTTTTCTTCACTCTATTTATTTGGAGAATCAAGACTATTGCAATTCTTTTTTCAGAACCAGTTTTTTATTACTACATTGCCATTCTTAGCAGAAATAATGATTCCAGTTCCCATTCTATTATATTTACGCGAGCAGTGGATGCCACGTCACAGATGGGTTGCCAGAACTTTTCAATGGCTTACAGTAATTGTTTTCTCGCTAACGGTTGTAATGCAATATACCGGATTCAGAGATTTTTTTGAGTCAATTACTATCTTTCACATTCTAGTTGAAACTTTGTTAGTGGCAATTATTGTAGTAACATTGATTGAGATTATAAAATACAGATACATTAAGATCTATCCGCTGGCGTATGCACTTGGGATACTGATCATAGGTACGATTTTTGGTATTATACAAATAAATGTGTCAAACTTCTTCTATGTTGGTTTTTGCCTTCAAATGGGCATGCTGGGATTTGAAATTGTTATGGCCATTGATGCCGTTAGAAAGTATAGAGTGAAGGAAGAAGAAGTACGTGAGAAAAAGTATTATAAGCGGCTGGCATTTATTGATGGACTGACACACGGACAAAACCGTAATGCCTATATGGAGAAGATGATAGAGTTATCGGGCAAGCAGGAGAATACACAAAAAAGCAATATAAAAAAAATACAGGATAAATATTTATATTATATTATTATGGATTTAAACAATCTGAAGAGAATCAATGATACTTACGGTCATACAACAGGTGATGATGCTATATTGCGTGCGCATAAATGTATTACAAGTGCTTTTGCACGTTGGGGAGATTGTTACCGTATCGGCGGAGATGAATTTGTTGTACTTGCGGAACAGTGTACATTAAAAGATATTGAATTATCGATGTGTCAATTACAACTTGAGGTGGAACAGCATAATAGAGAGATCGAATATGAACTTAGCATAGCAGTCGGCTATGCAGGATGTTCCTATGCAGATGCGATTGAATTTGATAAATTGATGAAGGAAGCAGATAAGCAGCTGTATGAAAATAAGCATATTATGAAATTAAAGGATTTAATAATAGGATATAACACCTAAGGAGGATAAGTACTTGAGTAGATTGAAAATGCAAACAGAGAATCAGGCTCAGCAGACGGTGGAGGGACTTTATCATGATGTGGAGCGCAGAATAATTGCAAGCCCGCCTGGATTATGCCCGATTGATCTTACACTTTCTTTTATGAACCTTTGTCATGCACAGACCTGTGGTAAATGTGTACCATGTCGTATCGGATTAACACAGTTACAGAATCTGTTAAATGATGTACTAGGGCATAGAGCAAATATGGAAACTTTTAAGTTGATTGAAAAAACAGCAAATAGTATTATGGATTCTGCTGATTGTGCAATTGGCTATGAAGCAGCCAGAATGGTCATCAGAGGTCTGGAAGGGTTTCGTGATGATTACATGTCACACATTTTACACGGGAAGTGTACCTATCAGTTGAAACAGCCAGTGCCCTGCGTGGCACTTTGTCCAGCGGGAGTAGATGTGCCCGGTTATGTAGCGCTGATACAAGAAGGAAGATGTGCAGATGCTGTAAGATTGATACGTAAGGACAATCCTTTTCCGGTTGCCTGCGCTATGGTATGTGAACATCCGTGTGAAGCGCGTTGTCGGAGAAATATGATTGATTCACCGATTAATATCAGAGGACTTAAAAGGTATGCGGTTGATGGTGCAGGAACAGTTCCGGTGCCGCCGTCAGCAGATTCTACAGGAAAAAGTATTGCAATTGTAGGTGGAGGTCCTAGTGGATTGAGTGCTGCTTATTACTTATCCCTGATGGGTCATAAGGTTGTCGTATATGAGAGAGAAAATAAACTTGGCGGCATGCTTAGATATGGAATTCCCAGTTACCGCCTCCCACGGGAACGTCTGCAGGAAGATATCGATTCTATTCTGTCAACAGGTGCAGAGGTAAAACTGAATGTTGAAATCGGTAAGGATGTTACTTTTAATGATTTACACAAATCATATGATGCTGTTTACATCGCAATTGGTGCGCAAGTCGACAAAAAGGTAGGAATTCCAGGAGAAGAGAGTAATGGCGTTATTTCAGCAGTAGAGATGCTGAATGATATCGGTAATGATGAAATGCCGAATATGGAGGGAAAAGAAGTTGTAATCATCGGGGCAGGAAATGTTGCGATGGATTGCACGAGATCTTCTTTGCGTCTGGGTGCTAAAAAGGTGACGGTAGTATATAGAAGGCAACAGGCAGATATGCCAGCTGCATATGAAGAGATAGAAGATGCCATGCAGGAGGGGTGCGAATTTCTTACTCTAAAAGCACCGACACGTATCGAAGCAGATGCAGATGGAAATGTGTGTGCTCTTTGGGCAAAACCACAGATTATAGGGCCTATTGATAGATGGGGGCGTGCAAAACCACGTGATGCGCAAGCAGAAGAAGAAAGAATTCCTTGTGATAGAATTATAGTTGCAATCGGACAGGGTATTGATTCCAGTCATTTTGTGGAGGGTGGAATACCCGTTAATCAGGGTGTTTTTCAGGCTACAGAAGACAGCGAAGTAGTAAAATTCCCTGGTGTATTTGCAGGTGGTGATTGCGTAACGGGACCGGCAACAGTAATCCGCGCGATAGCAGCGGGTAAGGTGGCTGCCGCCAATATAGACGAATTTTTAGGCTTCCATCATTTGATTGGATGCGACGTAGAGATACCAGAAGCAAAGATGAAAGGTAAGCCACCATATGGAAGAGTCAATATGCGTGCAGAGGAAGCTATGATAAGAAGAAATAATTTTGGCGAAATAGAACGTACCATGACAGATGAAGAGGCTTGCCAGGAATCAGGCAGGTGCCTGCGGTGTGACCACTTTGGATATGGCGCATTGAAAGGAGGCAGAGAGACAAGATGGTAAACTTAACGATAGACGGAAAGAGTGTTACGGTACCAGATGATTCTACCATAATGGAAGCAGCTGAATCTATAGGTGTATGGATTCCTAATCTCTGCTATATGAAAGGATTAAATGAAATCGGGGCCTGCAGGGTTTGCTGCGTAGAGATAAAAGGTAGAAATCGTTTGATTACCGCCTGTAACAATGTCGTGACTGAAGGTATGGAAATAATGACCAATAGTCCAAAAGCAAGAAAAGTTCGCAAAAATAATGTGCAGCTGATTTTGTCACAGCATGATTGCAGCTGTCCTACTTGTGTGCGAAGTGGTCACTGTGAGCTACAGAAAATGTCTAATGATCTGGGTATATTGGATGTCCCATATGAGCAGCAACTAGAAAGAATTCCCTGGAATCAAGATTTCCCATTGATTCGTGATTCGGCTAAATGTATTAAATGTATGAGATGTATTCAGGTCTGTGATAAGATTCAGGGCTTAAATGTATGGGACGTGGCAAATACAGGTTCTAGAACGACAGTGGATGTTTCTTACCATCGTCTGATTGAAAATGCTGATTGTGTTTTATGTGGGCAATGTGTTACGCATTGTCCTACCGGAGCACTTCGTGCGCGTGATGATACCGATAAGGTGTTTGAAGCACTTGCAGATCCAGAGCTAATTACAGTCGTGCAGATAGCGCCAGCAGTACGTGCTGCATGGGGCGAAGGTGTAGGACTCGCACCTGAAAAAGCAACGCTAAAAAGACTGGTTGCGATACTACGTAAGATGGGATTTGATTACATTTTTGATACAAATTTTGCTGCGGATCTTACGATTATGGAAGAGGGCAGTGAACTGTTGGAGCGATTATCAAAGCCAGATGGTCATAAAATGCCGATGTTTACTTCCTGTTGTCCTGGCTGGGTTCGATTTTTGTGTATGCAGTATCCTAACCTGACAGCACACTTATCAACAGCCAAATCACCACAACAGATGTTTGGTGCTGTAGCCAAGACCTATTATGCAAAGTTATTGAAGGTGGACCCAAAGAAAATATTCTGTGTTTCCATCATGCCTTGTATAGCGAAAAAGTTTGAGGCTGATTTGCCCAACATGTATGATGATCAACGTGGCCAGGACGTGGATATTGTCTTAACGACACGCGAAATCGATAGAATGATACGCGCTGACCATTTGATCACAATTGATATGGAAGAGGAAGAGTTTGATGCACCATTAGGGACCGGAACTGGTGCTGCCGTGATATTTGGTACAACAGGTGGTGTTATGGAAGCGGCGCTTCGCAGTACTTATTATCTTGTAAAAGGAGAAAACCCTCCAGTGGATGCATTTAGAGAGGTAAGAGGCTCAAAAGGCTGGAAAGAAGCTGACTTTACGATTGATGATATCGTTGTGCATACGGCAACTGTCAGTGGGTTGAGTAATGCGCGCAATTTATTAGAGGCAATCAAACATGGCGAAGCAGAGTATGACTTTGTTGAAGTCATGGCTTGCCCAGGTGGTTGCGCAGGTGGCGGTGGTCAACCGATCAGAGAAGGAGAAGAGCCAGCAGAAGAAAGAGGTAATATTCTCCACGAATTAGATGAAAAGAGTGCAATCCGGTTTTCTCATGAAAATCCTGAAGTAAAGAAACTATATGAGGATTTTCTCGATAAACCATTATCGGAGAAGGCACATGAATTACTACATACGGATCAAGGAGCATGGAATATGCCAGTATCAAGCAAGTGGTATAAAATAACAGAGGGTTACTAGAGCGGGTAGTATCAGTGAACGGACCCATCTCTGGATATTAGCCGGAACTGTGATGGGAACATTACAATTCCGGTTTTTTGTTTGTGTAGATGGGGAAAAGGGGGGTAACTATATGAAAGACAGCATTACAAATAAAACAATCGATTATGTGGAAAGTTTGGCAAAACTAGAGCTGGCAGGTGATGAGAAAGAGCAAATCAGAATGGATATAAGAAATATGCTCGATTTTGTTAATCTACTAAAGAAATTGGATACACACGAGGCGGAACCTATGTTTCAAATAGCGCCGCTAACCAATGTATATCGTGATGATGTGGTGACAAATGATAGTGACAGCAATCAAATCATGAAAAATGCCCCGGAAAGTAAAGAAGGATATTTCGTAGTGCCAAAGATTGTGGAATCATGACAGGAGAATATGCGATATGCGTTTATTAGACTTAACTGCCGTAGAACTCGGCAAAAAGATCAAAATGAAAGAAGTTTCTGTCATAGAAGCCACACAGGCAGCACTAGAGCAGATAGAAAAGGTAGACAGTGAATATCATGCAATGATTACTGTGGATAAAGCGGGGGCGCTTATGCGCGCAGCCGAGGTACAGAAACAGATTGATGCTAGAACCCTGACTGGCCCTCTCGCGGGGGTACCGGTTGTAATCAAGGATAATATGTGTACAAAAGGATTATTAACGACTTGTGCTTCAAAGATGTTAGCAAATTATGAGCCTATTGATACGGCAGAAGCAGTTTTAAATTTAGAGCGGGCTGGGGCAGTTATTATTGGGAAATCAAATTTGGATGAGTTTGCAATGGGTTCAACGACAGAAACCTCTTATTATGGCGTCACAAAAAATCCAGTTAATAAGAAATATGTTGCAGGAGGCTCTTCAGGCGGAAGCTGTGCGGCAGTAGCATTGCGTGAGTGTTCGTATGCACTCGGTTCTGATACGGGTGGCTCTATTAGACAACCCAGTTCCTTTTGTGGTGTTGTTGGACTAAAACCAACCTATGGAACAGTATCGAGGCGTGGCTTGATTGCTTATAGTTCATCCTTTGATCAAATTGGACCGATTGCAAAAGATGTAACTGACTGTGCAACTATATTGGAAGTGATTTCTTCCTATGATAAAAAAGATGCTACGTCTATAAAGCGTGAAGACTATCGATTTACAGCGGCACTTGTGGATGATGTAGAGAATATGGTGATAGGAATTCCACGTGATTATCTGTCGGATGGAGTCGATAAAGAAGTAAAAGAAGCTATTTTATCTGCCGCGAAAAAGTATCGGGCAGAAGGTGCGATAGTCGAAGAATTTGATTTGGGACTTGTCGAATATTCTGTTCCTGCCTATTATATTATAGCATCCGCGGAAGCAAGCTCTAATCTTGCCCGTTTTGATGGGGTAAAGTATGGTTTTCGTGCCAAAGATTACGAAGGGCTTCATTCTATGGTCGTGAAAACACGTTCGGAGGGTTTTGGTACAGAAGTGAAGCGGAGAATTATGTTAGGCTCATTTGTGCTCAGTGCAGGTTACTATGAAGAATATTATCTAAAGGCATTATGTACGAAGGCGTTAGTCAAAAAGGCTTTTGATAAAGCATTCGAAAGGTATGATGTGCTCCTTTGCCCGACAGCACCCACGACAGCACCTCTAATTGGCGAACTGATTGATGATCCGATTAAAATGTATCTCAGTGATATTGATACAGTAGCCGCAAACCTCGCAGGACTACCAGGAATCAGTATTCCCTG
>Ga0209373_10000155_pt1 | contig 149731 bp, 116 predicted proteins | sample Higcelweek5metaG_FD_187173 | JGI IMG/M metagenome (GOLD analysis project Ga0209373, IMG submission 187173) | Freshwater pond sediment microbial communities from the University of Edinburgh, under environmental carbon perturbations - High... | ecosystem: Environmental > Aquatic > Freshwater >... | reverse complement strand
CCAGTATAACAAACCACAAAAAAAGGAAAAAACCGGAAATGGGTATTTTCAGAAAACGATCAACACAAGCTCAAACAGGGAGGCTAAAATGACAATTTCAAAGAATTATGGGACGGCAGTGAGTTGATTTATATTATTCCGGTTCGGCGTCACGCAGAAATTCGCGCGGTGATTTTCCGAAATATTTCTTGAATTCCGAAGAGAAGTTGAACTGGTTTGAATAGCCGATTTCCGAGGCGGTTTCCTTGCATGAAAACCCCTGTTCGAGCATCAGGATGCGGGCGCGTTCCATCCGGGAACGGATGGCGTATTCCCGCACGGAACAATTCAGGTGTTTCCGGAAGAGATGCGAGATGCCGGAGATACTCAGACCGAATTCCGCGGAGAGTTTTTCCAGCGCCGTTTCCTTCATCGTGCGCTGTTCGATATACTGCCGGATTTCCAGAAGTTTCCGCGGAGAGCTTTTTTTCGGAATTTTCCGGACCAGCGTCTGGAGAAGCTCCATACAGATTCCGGCGCATTTGTCCAGATCGGGCAGGCCTTCCGAACGTAGAATATCCTCCATTTTCGCGTGGGCGGAGATGAAGAAGGAAGCGTCCTCCAGCTTCAGATAAGAGATGTCGGAAAGTCCCGCGCTTTTCAGAATTTCGGAGAGGGCGCTTCCCTTCATCGTGATGGAAAGTTTTTCGCAGAAACCTTCTTCGCCGGTCGCGTATTCATAATCATGGAACGGGTGGAAAATCATCAGGTCGCCGGGTTCCATCCGGTATTTCCGGCCGTCGTAACGGACGAGTTCGGAGCCTTCTAGACACAACCGCAGGGAGAGGAAATCGGGGCGGATCAGCCAGAAACGGTGACGCGGCAGCAGACGGTAGCGGCTGACGACGTCGCAGTACAGCAGATTTTTCCGGTAGAGCGAGGATGCCGCCAGATACGAATGATATTTCACATGGGAAATCGCCCGTGTGGAATAGCCGGTTCCGCGCGGTTTTTCCTTCCGCCCCCAGAAATCTTCCGACAGTACGGACGGATCGTTGATGATTTTCATATTCTCCCCGAAAACAAATAAAATGAAACGATTCTCATATATAATATACCGCGTTTCGAATTGATTTCAATTTTCCGTTGTGTAAATTAGAAAATGAAAACGGAACCCGAAAACATGTTTACAGAAGGAGAAATTTCCGATGAGAGAAAAAATCTATTCGTGGGGCTATGTCCTCGACAAGGTCCCGACCGCCGCGCCGTTCATCTTTGGAAAAACCCGGTGCAGTCTTGAAACCGCGACCCGCTATCTTGGAGCGGGCAGGACGTTCTATATGAACTCCATGTTCAGTCCGGAACATCTCCGAAAGCATTTCCCGCACACGGAACAGGAGTGCTTCGACAATTGCATCGACAACCGGCTTTCCGACCCCCACATGAAGCTTCTGTCGGACATCCCGGAAGTATACTGCACCCTTGAACACGACAACTACTATAAGTCCGCACTTCGGATTGCAGAACTGTCCCTGAAATACAGAAATATCCGGGGAATCAATCTGGATGACTACAATGTCGCCAATCCCGGCACCACTCCGGAAAAACTGAAACAGATGCACGAAGAAATCCGGAAAATCAATCCCGATCTGAAAATCGCCATCGTCACCTATTCCCATATGCCGATCGAGAAGCAGATCCAGCCGGTTGCGGAATACGTTGACATCGTTTCCCGCTGGCGCTGGGTTGCCTCGCAGGATTACTGGGACAATCATGAGAAAGACATCCTTCCCCTCCGCAAGATGCTCGGGCCGGACAAGACGATCATTCAGGGAATCTACATTCATGACTTCGGTTCCGACATGAAATGTCAGTACCCCGTCCCGATGGAGGTGTTCAAAAAGAGCATACGCACGATCTGCCGTTCCGCATACGAGGGGCTGATCGACGGCTTCATCATTCCGCAGGCGGGCTGGTTCAGCGCGGAGACCCATTTCGAACATATCACCTGGATGAAGAATTATCTGACATGGTTCGAAGAAACAACGACCTGCCGCTGATACAGTCCTCTTTCAGCGTAGTTCGGACGGCTTCCGGCCCGTGTTGCGCCGGATGAAGCGGCAGAAGTAATTCACGTCGCGGAAGCCGCATTCATCGGCGATGTTCCGCAGGGGCATGAGGGTGTTTTTCAGCAGGGAGAGGGCCGCCTGAAGCCGGACCTGACTCAAATACTCGGAAAGCGTGAGGTTCATCTTTTTTTTGAAGATACCCAGCAGGGTGGAACGTCCGACGGACAGTTCCGCCGCGAGTGCGTTTACGTTCAGGTCCGGATCGTAATAGCGGTCCTTGCAAATGGCGATCACCTGAAGAACAGTCCGGTTCTCGACGGTCGGCTCGCTGTTGGTGCCGCCCGCCGCGGCCAGAATCCGGCAGATTTCCGCAAACATCATCCGCCAGCAGTAAGGGGTCCGCTGGAGCATCATCGCATTGAAATTGATGAAATATTCGTGCGGACACGGTCCCGCGTGAAATGGAGTTTCGGGGTATCCGTAGGAACGCAGAAACATCTCCGCACCGGGACCGTCGAACGCGATCCAGCGGTATTTCCATCCGTTTGAGCGGCTCCTGAGCCGGTGCGGCTGCATCGGCAGGCGGTAGACCACGTCCTCCGCACGGAACAGGCATCTTTCCCCGTTCACTTCGATTTCCCCCTCGCCGGAGACTCCCCAGAATATCTGCACGAAGTTCTTGACTCCGGGCGGCACCTCTTCCACCTCGTTTTCATCCCGGCGGAAATAACCCGAGGAACGGGGAAACACCGGCAGGGCGACCCCCGGAAAAGAATTCAGTTCCGGGCGGTAGACACAATAGGAACTTTCCGTTTCCTGAAGCGTATGCATGTTGACAAAAATCCAGTATTCCGTTCAAAAATCCAATTTACAAATACAATTCTTTGATATATACTATATTTCATACTCAACAAAAATGCAATCCGGAGAAAAAGTAAGTCATGAAAAAAATCGTTCTGATCGGCGCGGGAGGAGTCATTTTTACACAAAGCATTATCCGGGATCTGCTTCTGGACGAAACGGCCCGGAAGTGCCGGTATTCCCTGATGGACATCGATGCGGCGCGGTTGGACCGCTCCTGCCGCGTCATGAAAAGTCTCGCTGCGAAAATCGGAACATCGTTCGAACCCGAGGTGACCACCGATCTCCGGACCGCTTTGACAGGGGCGGATTACGTGATTACGGTGTTCCGCTGCGGCACGCTTGAACATCAGCGGCTGGAATACGAAATTCCGGCAAAATACGGAGTGAAGCAGGTAGTCGGCGACACCCTCAATCCGGGCGGCGTCTTCCGGGGATTGCGCACCTTGAAGGCTCTGCTGGAAGTGCTCGACACAATGGAGGAGGTCTGCCCCGGAGCCATGCTCCTGAATTATGTCAACCCGATGTCGATGAATACGATTGCATTGTCCAACCGTGCGGAAACAGTACAGGTGTACGGCCTCTGCCACAGCGTCCAGGGAACTTCCCGGCAGATCGCGGAATGGCTGAAGATTCCGTATGAGAAACTCCGTTACTCTGCGGCGGGCGTGAATCATCAGGCGTTCATGCTCAAACTGGAGGACGAAAACGGGCGGGACCTGTATCCCGAACTGCGGAAGTGTCTGGAGATTCCTGAGATTTATCATCAGGAGAAGGTCCGGTTCGAGATTCTCCGTCATTTCGGCTGTTTCCCCACGGAAGGCAGTGGACACGGCAGCGAATATGTGCCTTACTTCCGCAAGCGCGCCGACCTGCTGGAAAAGTTCTGTTCCGTGACCGTTTCCACGCAGGAAGAGGACCCCGTCAACTGGCGTCCAGTGGCCGCCGGAGTGCCGGGCGCTTCCCTCGAAACCTGCCGTTTGCTTCAGGTCAAAAACGAGAAAGAAAGTCAGGAGTATCTGGAGGGTCGGAGGGAATTCAATGTGACGCCCGGTCATGAATACGCGCCGCAGATCATCATTGCCATGGAGAAGAATCTGCCCATGGAGGCCAATCTGAACGTGATGAATCACGGACTCATCCCTACGCTTCCTCCGGGCGCCTGCGTCGAGGTGCCGTGTCTGGTGACGGGCGCGGGCATTTTTCCGTCCCGTGTCGGGAATTACCCGGAAGAACTGGCCGCCTTGAACCGCGGCATGATCAACGTTCAGATTCTGGGCGCGCAAGGGGCGTTGAGCGGAAACCGCCGGGACATTTTTCACGCGATCGCCGCGGACCCGCTGACCTCCGCCGTGCTGGGACTGGATGAAATCCAATCCATGACCGATGAACTTTTCGAAGCTTTGAAGGATCAGATCGATCCGCGCTTCTCTCAAAAGAATCAATGATAAAGGAACTGAAATGAGTGCGAAACTGAAGATAGGATACCTTCCCCTGACCAAGGGGAGCTGGATGAATCCCACGCTGGAAGAAAAACGGAAAAACGCACTGAACGTGATGAAGGGACTTTCTCCGGACTGGGCGGTCGTCGGCGGAGAAAAGATGATCGCCTTCGAACCGGAGGCGCTGGAGATGCTGGAGCGTTTCGCGGAAGAACGGGTGGACGTGATCGTGTGTCAGTTCATGACGTTTTCCCTCGGGACAATCGTTCCGCTGATCGCCAACCGCCTGAAAGTTCCTGTGGTGCTGTGGTCGATGCCGGAACCGTCCGCGAACGGCGGGCGTCTTCAGGCGAATTCCTTCTGTGCGGCGAACATGAATTCCCATTTCATGTGGAAGCTCCGCATTCCGTATTTTCACGTTCACGCTCCGACGGAATCCGCCGAAGCGGCTTCCCAGCTGGCGTCGTTTTTCCGTTCCATTCAGGCGGCGAAGGTTGTGCGGATTCTGCGTCTCGGGGTGATCGGAACCCGCGTTCCCGGTTTCTACACATCCAGCTGCGATGAAATGATGCTGCGCGAGAAGCTCGGGGTCGAACTTAAATACATCCTGCTTTTGGAAGTCGTCAAGACGGCGGAAGCGTTGAGCGATGCGGAAATCGCGCCCGCTCTGGCGCTGATCCGCGCGGAAAGCCGAAAAATCGACGGTCCAAGTGAAGCCGAACTGAAGAAATCCGCCGCGCTCTATACCGCAGTCCAGAAGATGAAGACGAAATTCGGGGTGGAGACTTTCGCCATGCGCTGCTGGCCCGATGTCAACATGAACGAACTTTACGGCATCGGCGTCTGCTCCACCATCGGCACTCTGACCAATAATGACACCGTGACCGCGTGCGAAGGCGATGTCTATGGGGCGGTCCTGATGCGGATTCAGCGGGAACTGACAGGAAGCGCGCCGTTCTTCTGCGACCTGATCGTCTGCGAGGGCGACTACGGCATTGCATGGCATTGCGGCGCGGCTCCGTGCAAACTCTGCAAGGAAAACTATGTATCGCGCCTCCGCAAAAGTTCGATCATCGACGGCGGCGACGTCAAGGGGCTGACCAACGAATTTCCGCTCAGAACAGGCCGCGTCACGCTGGCGCGTCTGGGCGAAGTCCGCGACGGAACCGGATTCCGGATGCTGATTGCAACCGGCGACGGAATCGACACCGATCTGTGCGTGCGCGGCAATCCGCTGAAGATTCGCTTCGACGCCGGATGCGACAAGCTCCGGGAAGTCGTCATCGGACAGGGGTTCGAACATCATTTTTCCCTAGCCTACGGCGACATCTCGCGGGAGCTTCAGCACTTCTGCAAGCTGATGAACATCGAACCGGTCGTCGTTTCCTGAACGGCCGTTCTCCGGGGAAGTGGATGGACGGCCGGAAAATACTGTTTTACTTGGCGGGCAGGGCGGTTTCCTTCACCCCGGTGAAGTCGTCGAAATACACTTCCGCGACGCCGGGCTGGAGCTCGATCGCGATCCGGACGAAGCCGACCGGTCCCGTGAGTTTCGAGCCGGGGATCGTGTAATCCTTTTTGACCCAGTCCGTGCTGTCAAGTTCGGTCACGGGCCCCATATAGGTGCTGATGTATTTCTTGTCCTTGCCGTAGGTGTAAAACCCGACTCTGTATTTGGCTTTTCCCTTCACGTAAAAGGACATCTTGAAGGTGTCCGCCGCGGGATCCGCCGGAATCAGCGCGCGGGAATAGAGAGACACGAATCCCGTTGCCGTATTGGTGATTTTCATGCAGTATCCGGAACGTCCGCCGGGCTCCTTGCCGATGACTCCGCCCGGACGGTTTTTCATCATTCCCGCATTTTCGCACCACCAGCCGAACACCTGTTCGAAGGCGTTGTCGTTTTTGATCTCAAGTGTTTCGACTTCGGCGGCGTTCAGTCCGGACGAGCACAGCGCGACGGCGGCAAAGGCGACAGCAAATTTTTTCATCATGGAAATATTCCTTTCTCCAGTCATTATTTTTTTCAGCATCCCTTATTATAATGCCTCTGATTGCATTTGTAAAACGTTTCTCTGGAATCCTCCTTCTTTTTTGTTCGGAAATATCGGTCTTTTCCTGAAGAAGGCCCTGGAACAGAGTTTTTCACTGAATGTGAACGGCCTCGGCGTCGTTTGCCGGAATCGTCAACGTGACTTCGGCGGCGTTCGGGAAGGTTTTTTGCGCATAATAAGCCTTTGCCTTCTCTCCGCCCTGAAGCGAAAGGTTGCGAACCGTCACGGTTTTGGGTTTGTCCGTTTCATTGAACAACAGCACGAGACGTTCCTTTCCGAGCGTCAGGACAAGCATATCCGGGTATGCGATCTCCTTCGATTCGGCCAGCTTGTCGTTGCGGACGCCGTCATGGAAAATCTTTTCGTATTCGGAGATCATGCGGGTGGCTTCCCCGACGTAATACTTGACTCCGCTGACCATTTCCAGCGGATTCTGGAGGTCGTACCCGCCCTGCAGCGTGGCGAGGAGTCGGATCGTCTGTCCTTTCCAGGTTTTCGGCTGGATGTAGCCGTCGTCGGACATGACGTTGAACTTGAGCCAGCCTTCCTTCTGTTCGGTGTTCCAGCCGTAGGTCTGCGGGAAGAAGACGAAACGCTGTCCGGCGATGTTGCGGCGTCCGAGTTTGTCCTTATGGAACTTCATGTATTCATCCATGGAGATCTGCTGGCGGCGGTCCGCCGTGCCGTTGCCGGGACATCCGAGGAAAACATAGTAGGGGATGTCCTTTGCGGCTTCCCAGTAACCGAAATGGTTGCTCCATGAGTAGAAGAAAACCGTCTTGCCCATGTCCTGAATCGCCTTGACCACGATTGCATGAATGGCGGCGTCCTGCGAGTAACGGAAGGCGCGCCACTGATCGTAGTAGTTCTTGAAAATGGATTCATTGGAAAGGTCGGCGGTTGCGGGCAGCTTCGCCCATTTCCGGAACTCCTCCTTGCAGAGCGGACAGAAACAGAAGGCCTGTGTGGGGTTGGTGCTTTTCGAATAGATGGAACTGGTCCACGGCTCCTGTTCCCAGTTGAGGAAAACGTATTTTGCGTCCGGATAATCCTTGAAGAAGAAATCCTTGTAATCCGTCTGGACCGCCTTGTAGAAGTCGTCCTTGTATTTGCCTGTAACGAGCGAGGGACAGAACTGAATCTGAAGTTTATGGGCGGGGATTTTTCCGTTGAGCTCGGTTATGCGCTCTCCGTTGTAATAGAGACAGAAGAGTTCCGGATGATCCTTGAAGAGCTTTGTTACCGCGCCGTCGGGGAGCTTGGAACCCCAGATCGGATGGTTCAAGTATCCCAGCATCAGGGCGCCGCCGTTCTTGAGAACGGAGTCGGGCACTTTCCCTTTTTTGGGATAGACGGAAAATACATCCGTTCCTGAGCCGACGACGTCCTTCACAACGGCGTCCGTCAGTTCCTGGCTGAGTCCCTGCGGCATACTGCCCATGTAAAAGGACATCAGCATGGTTTTAAGCTTGCGGCCATCGATTTTCGGGAGAATCTCGTAGGGGAGCGCCCCGCCGATTTCCGTCACGTTGCCGTTGATGAGGCGGGCGTAGTGAATGACTCCGTTGTCGCCGGGCTTGCCGGAAGCATCTTTATAGATCCCGAGGATGGAGTCGGCTGTTTTCCATTCATGAATGTCTTTTGCCTTGTAGGTCAGAATATAACGGGTTCCGTCGGAGACTTTTTCAGTCTTCACGGTTTCCGGGGCGAGACTCAAGCGGTTGCGGTTTGCGCCCGGCTCCATGTCCAGCAGACGGAAGCCCTTCGGCAGGGTGAAGGTGAACTCATATTTTCCGACCGGCTGTCCGGCGGGCGAGTAGAGGCTCAGGTAGACCGGTTCGACCGAATCCAGCGAGAAATTCCAGACGCGGACCGTCGGATTGATGCAGCGGAAAAGGCCGTCGTGATGCTGGTTCCAGAGCACAACCTGCCGCAGATGGAAATTTCCGGCCGGGAGCTTGTCCGTGAGCGGTTTCCACGAAAGGTCGTTGAACGCGGGAGAAGTCCAGTTCCCGGAAGCGATGACGGAACAGGCCCAGCGCGAATCCAGTTCCGGAAATTCCGAGGAATGGATTTTCAGGGAGGCATCGGCTCCGGCTTTCGCGGAAACGGCGAGAACGGTCACCCCTTCCTTGATGGAGAACCGGCAGCGTCCGCCCGGCACATCGGCCGCCTCGCCGTTGACGAAGAATCTGAGGTCGGAAAGGTCTTTCTGCGTGAATTTGAGTTCGAGGAACCGGCGTGGGGTGCTGACCGTTGCGACCGTTCTGAGCCATTCATTGTAGATATTTTCGTATTCCGACTTCGGAAGGCTTGCGTAGGTTTTCGCGATTTGCTGCTGGAGCGCGCGGACCTTATCGAATCCGGGCGCGGAGGAATAACGGGTCTCGACTTCCTTCCAGCGCTTGCCGCCCCGTCCGATATCCAGCAGGGCAAGATACAGAAATTGATCGTAAGCTTTGTTGATTTCCGCGCTTTCGAGTTCGGTATCCGCCGGACCGTTGGAATTCTGTCTGGTCAGAACCGGAAAATGGGCCGTATCGCTGAATCCGGCCAGGACTTTCGCCCAGCACTGATGCTTGTTGGCGGGATCGCCGGGAACGTTCCGGGCGATGTTGAACTTCATGCCGTCCACATCTTTCGCGCCCAGAAGACTGAAGGGGATCGCCATTTCGAGGGTCCAGCCCTCCGGGGTACGGCCGGAGGCGACTTTCCAGCCGGTCGGAGGTTCGGTTTCGCGTTCGGCGTTCTGCTGTTTCGACCACCGCGCACCGTTGGCGTTGGTCAGGAGCTGCATGTAACCGGAGGCGTTCTTCGGGAGGAAGAACATCTCGATGGCATCGTCGAAGGTCCAGCCGTCGCGATAGGTTTCGACCGCCTTGATCGACTTTGGATTCGGTTCCGTGCATAGGACCGCGAGATAAAGAACGTCATCCTTGTATCCCATCTGGAAGCGGGTGGGACGTTCGGTGACATAGGAATTGGCGTTGTCCAGCCGCATGAAACCGCGTCCTTCGGGGAGGCGTTTCCATGCATAATCGTCGAGCTTGCCGTCGATTTCCGGCGCGCGAGTGATCTTGTAGACGGGATATTCGGCTGCGCCGATGTTCCATAATGTGACGGCGGACATGGCCGCTGCGATGAACCATTTGAATTTCATGCAGGCTCCTTTTCTGTTGAACTGATGAATATTGGGCAACCGTAAAAATCAATATTTCGGGGGGAGGATATTCAAGACCAGATTGTCATTCCAAGGTAGACGCGTCACGCCCGAATCGGCGACCAGTGAGAGACGGCGGACCGTCCGCACGTTTCCGGCGACGAACAGCACGTTGGTATTGCCGTTATGCGCTCCGCGGACAAAGTAGCCGTTGTCGATATTGGCCATCGATGCGCTGGAAACCATAAGATGCCCGCTGACTTCATACGCGCCGATGGCATCCATATCCGCCGACAGCAGGTGATCGGACGGATACGGCACCTGAAAAACCTTCGGGGGACAGGAAATATTGTTCTTGACGGCAACCGACAGAAGCTGCTGGTTGCCTCCGTAATGCAGATGGGAGGTGTATTCCGGCTTCTTGCAGTTGACCATGGTGGGGCACAGGAAATTTTTGGGCATTTTGATGACATAGTAGGCTGCGCCGTACTGGGCTGCTTTTGCTTCCAGATTCTGCGCGCCGGTGTAATCGAAGAGACGGGCGAGCCATGACTGGTTCAGATTATACTGATTTTTCGCGACAGACGGCATGATCTGTTCCTTGTTGTCGCCGGTATACATTGCGAAGGCGTTCCCCATCTGTTTGAGGTTGTTGACGCAGGCGATGGACTGTGCCATTCCTCGAGCCTTGTTCAGGGCGGGCAGCAGCATTGCGGCCAGAATGGCGATGATGGCGATCACGACCAGGAGTTCAATCAGTGTGAATCTTTTTCCGGGCATCATTTTATTTCTCCTCTTCATTGGATGGTATTTGAATCGTTTCGAATGTCTTGATTTCTCCGGAGATCATTCTTTTCATATAATGTCCGGCGGTCTGTCCGTAGCTTTTCAGATATGGAGTCGTGGGAAGAGTTTCGATGGAAAGATCGGTGCAGGTGTCTTTCAATTTCCGCTCCAGACGGTAGTCCTCCAGGTAGAGAGGAATTTTTATCCATTCTTCCCGCCGGCGGAGCACTTGAATCACTCTCTGGTAACGTTCAAGCCCGCCGTTGCTGATGATTGCGTCCACTTTGCGGTCTGTCAGAAGTTTCGTCAGCTTTTCCTCAATATCCGCTGGAGGATCGATGAAATATTCCATGGTGAGCGGAGCCCCGCCCTTTCTCATCTCCCGGTGAAAAATTTCGGCCGATATGTTGTAGAAACCGATCCTTGCGACGCATTCGTGATGATGTTTGAGCATCCAGTCGGCCGAGGTGAACCCGATCTGGGCGAAATTGCGGCAGATGGTATTCTTCTTCGGAAGCGCGGCCGCGGAATTGTAAATGGATCCGAGCGTCACGATCGGAAATTCTTTCCGGATAAGTATGTCGATCTGGCCGACCATCTCTTCGTCCGGCATAATCCAGAGCAGACCGTCCAGCGCCATGTTTTCGATTTCCTGCGCGGTGTTCCGGTTTCCGGTGATGTTCAGAAGCATGAATTCGAAATCGCAGTCGGTGTCTCTCATCTCGGTCATGAATCCGGACAGGATTTCGGCTGTCGAAGTATTGATGTAGTTGCGGCTGCCGTCGCCCCCGAGGATGCCGACAAGGTGCGGAACCGCCATCGCCACCTTCGGATTTGTGAATGCCCCCTGCCGTCCCGGAAGACGGATGATGTAGTCGATCGTTTCCAGGGACTCGATGGCGCGGCGGACCGTGATCCGGCTGACTCCGAATTTCGTGCACAGTTCCATTTCGCTGGGCAGCCGTTCCGGTTCTGTTCCTGCCTTCGCGATCCGCTGCAGAAGGTAATTCTTGATCGAGGTCGTCAAAGGCATTGTTTTGCACTCGGCCATCTTGGTCTCCATTTTTAAACTCTGTTATATAAATAATACAGTTTTTGGGAATTGTCAAGGCGGCAATGAAAAAAAATACGGTGAATTTTGCATATCCCTGCTGTTTGAATAACGTGAGAGGATGCGCAAATTAAAGAAGCCAAAATTTGTGCCAAACGATTGGCTTAAATAATATTCAGAAAAAGTGGAAGTTTCCTGTTTTTTACCTATTGACAAATGAAATTATTGATTTATAATAAAAAATATGAAAGACAAATGTTTGTCAAAGGAGTTAAAAAATGGCGGCGACTCTCAAGGATGTTGCGAAACTGGCGGAAGTGGATATCGGATCTGTTTCGCGTACGCTGTCAGGACATCCACGGGCGCAGACGCTGCGTCCCGAGACGCGCGAGCGGATCGTGGAAGCAGCGCGGAAACTCGGATACAGACGGAACGTTTTTGCCTCGGCCATGCGGAGCGGCATCAACCGGACGGTGGCCCTCATCAACTCTTCCGCAGACAGCATCGCCTCGACGCCGAGCGCCCTGCGGGTGATGTCCGGAGTGATTCAGGGAGCCAGCGACGAAAGTTACGCGCTCAAAACCTATACGGATGCCGATCTTCCCGCCGTGATGGAGGATATACTTTCCAACCAGATAAGGCAGGTGCTCTGCATTACTCCGGACCATGGACGACGCGAAGAAACGGCCACTCTCTGCCGTCAGCACGGTCTTAAACTGGTGTATGTATATGAGACTTCCCACGGGGACTTCCCGGCGGTTTCGCCCAATAATTTTGAAATTTCGCGGGAGGTCGTCCAATATCTGGCTTCCATGGGACACCGCCGCATTGCGCTGGTCTGCGGGGAGTATCAGCACTGGCACTATATGACCGAAAAATACAATGGCTATCTGGCCGGTCTCAAGGAAAGCGGAATCGAGCCTCAGTTCAACTGGATGATCTGCAGCAAAGATCCGGGGCAGGGCATCGACGCCCTGCTGGAGCTCCCCGCGAAGAGCCGTCCGACCGCCTTTTTCTGTATCGGCGACGGCTTTGCCATGCAAGTGCAGCGCCTTGCCATACGGAAGGGACTCCGTGTGCCGGAGGATGTCTCCGCCACAGGATTCGGCTTCACGATTTCCGGGGAGGACGCCATCGCGCCCCTTTCGAGCGTGGATGAGTGCCATGTCCGGATCGGTGAGAGCGCGTTCCGTCTTCTTCTCGGGGAGAAACTTGACTTTCCGCAGGAGCCGGACGGTACTTACCGCGTTCCCGGAAATTTCATAAAACGCGAGTCTGTGACGGATCTCCGGAAGAATACCGGCCGCTGAGGGCGGGGAAGAAATTTTTGAAATTCATGGCGCTTCCATTTCAAACTGGTTGAGCTTCTGGTCGGCTTTGCACGAATTGTATTTATGGAACTCTTTTGATGATAATGGAGAAAGTGGAGGATTTCAATGAGAAAATGCGTTACCCTGATTGTATTGGCGTCGGCCATGCTGACCTTCTGCGCGCGGGCTTCTTTTGAACTGGCGAAAGACGGAAAGGTCACGGCTTCCGTGACGATTGCAGACAATGCCGCCCCGCCGGAACAACTGGCGAAGCGAGAACTGGAATCCTACGTCCGGAAAATCGTCGGCACTTCCTTCCTTGCCGACGCGAAGAACACGATTTACATCGGAACCGTTTCCAATACGCCCGGCCTTTCCGGGGCGATTCAGAAGAAACTCAAGGAAGCCGGAAACGACGCCTTCAACATCCGAATCGCTTCGGGAAAAGTGTTCATCACCGGGAAGGATTCCCGTTCCGCCCTTTACGGAACATACGCCTTCCTTGAAAAATATCTGGGCGTGCGCTGGTTTTATCCCGGCGAGATGGGAGAATACTGCCCGGTGAAACAATCCATTCTCCTCCGGGATGCCGATGATTTCCAGCAGGCGGACTACAAATACCGTGAACTGTCCGTCTGCGGTTCCTCCAACGATTTCGTCAGCACGTATGACTGGATGACCCGGAACCGCATCCATGTGTCCGCCCATTTCTGGCAGCTTCCGAAATTCAGCATGGAAGAGAAAATCCGTTACCGTGCGGAACGCGGGGCGGAGAATGCCGTCGGAGGACACAGCGGCGCGCAGCTGGTGATTCCGAAGGAGCTCTTCAAGGACCATCCGGAATATTTCGCCCTCAAGAATGGAAAACGCACGTATGAGGGACGTGTCAACCGCTGTCTTTCCAATCCGTATGTCCAAGACAAGACCGCGGAGGCCTACATCAAGGCGGTCAAGGCCGATCCGAACGTGATCGTGGACTTCATCGGGGAAGATGACAGCGAAGCCTTCTGCGACTGCGACGAGTGTAAAAAGATGGGGATGTATAACGGGAAATATTCCGTCTCCACTCTTTTCCACCGCTATTTCAAGATGATCGGCGACCGGATTCTCAAGGAATGTCCGGACGCCCATCTCCGCTTCTGGGCCTACTGGAACTACCGCGATGTGCCGGAAGATCCCGCCATTACCTATTTTTCGAAAAACTCGCATGTATGGTATGCGACGCACCAGAAATGCTACGCCCATAAATTCTCTCCCGATTCCGCCTGCAACAAGGTCCTGTATGACGGCATGACGGCATGGAAAAAACGCACCAATCAGATTGGCGTTTATGATTACCGCCACGATTCCAGGTGCTACTACGCCCCGTTCGAATTCATTCTGGCGGACGACCTCAAGACATTCCGCAAAATGGGCGCCGTCGGGTGGACGGATGAAGTGAATACCGCTTACGGCAATGTCTTCAAAAGTCCCTATTCCAAATATCCGGAAGATCAATTCCTTTCCGCCTGGCAGACGCACTATCTTGCCTCGAAACTTCTGTGGGACAGCTCCCTTGACGCGGAGAAACTGCTGGACGAAGCGTATGACCTTTACTACGGCAAGGCCGCGCCGGTCATGAAGCAGTATCACGCCTACCGCCGCACCCTGTGGGACAGTGCGCCGGGGCACGTCCTGACGAACGGCCCGATCCGCACCGCCTACTGCATGAACGTCCCCGGCTCGGAGAAGAAGCTCAACGATTATCTCGATCAGGCGCTTCGGCTGGCCGATACCGACATCGTGAAGAAACGGATCGAGCTGGACCGGAAATGTCTCAACCAGTATTGGAAGGAACCCGCCGAAGAACTGAAAAAAATCCTCGGCGGAAAAAAGGAACTGGTCCCGCAGAAGGCCGAAGAAAAAATCGTCATTGACGGCAAATTCGATGAAAAGACCTGGGTGAAGGCGCTGCCGATCGACGGTTTCCTGACAACCGAAAAACAGTCCGCCAAGGAAAATACAAAAGTCCGCGTGGTCTATGACGATCAGAATCTTTACATTGCGGTCAATGCCGACAACAAAAACGCCTGGAGTCCCGTCCGGGCGGGAGTCAAGGATCATGACGGTTCCGTCTGGAAAGACGATTCCATTGAAATCCAGCTGGCGCCCCCCAATGAATCCGGCGAGTTCTATCATCTGATCATCAATACTGATGGCGTAATGTATGACGCGTCCGCCATTGGACAGAATTTCGATAAGAAATTCGAATCGGACGCGGAGGTCAAGGTCGTGAAGGATGGAACCGGGTATAATTTTGAAATCAGGATTCCACTTGCGCCGATGAAGACGAAGATCGAACCCGCCAAAGCCTGGAAGATGCACTTCATGCGAACGGTGACCAACCTTCAGCCGCCGACCTCCTCCGAGTTCAGCTCGGTCGATGGAGTGCGTCCGCATAATGTGGAGCTCTTCCGCAAGGCCGTCTTCGCCAAAGATTACATCCGCAACGGCAATTTCGCGGAGATCATCGACTACAAAACCTCCAAGGGCACGGTCGTAAAGTTTCCGAAATTCTGGGATCTGGCCGGAAACGCCGTCGAGAAAAACAAGATCATTCCGACCGCGAATGGAAACCAGATTTGGATTGACGGCGTAATGTTTATTGGATTCGGAGTCCCGAAGGATGTCGCCGGAGGAGAATACGTGTTCACCGTCCGGGCGAAAGGAACGAAGAACATCCATTGTTTCACATGGTCTTGGGAAGGGGATTCCACACGCACGAACCACCGTCGCGAAGATTTCAAACAGCAGCCGTTGACGCCTGAATTCAAGGATTATACGTTCCGAAGCAAAGTCCTGCCGAAGGAAACATGGTATATATTCTATGTCGCCGGGGAAGACATTACGGTGGAAAGCGTTACATGTACGATCATCCCATGACAAAGATAAAGAAAAAGGAGGATAAAAATGAAACAGCAAGGACGGATTTTTACATTGATAGAACTCCTCGTTGTGATTGCGATCATCGCCATTCTGGCGGGAATGCTTCTGCCCGCATTGAATAAGGCGAGGGAAAAGGCGAGGGCAATCTCCTGTGTCAGCAAACTCAAACAGCTTTATGTGGCGCACATTTCCTACGCGGATTCCTATCGGGAATGGGTGCCTGGCGACGGCTGGCTCGGAAGCAAGGATTACACCGCTTCTCATCCCTATCTCTATTATGCGACCGGGATTCTGAAAAACAATCCGGCCGTTTCAAGCAAACCCTATGTCTGCGATGAAGCGCTTATTCGCCGGAAAACCCTTGGAATGAGTGCGAATCCCAATGGCGCCACGACTTTTTTCACCTTTACAAAAGTCTGTGTCGCCAAGGCGGCCCAGCACGGGACGGCCTGGGCCTTCAACAAAGTTGCCAACTGCACAACAGTTTCCGGGGCGACTATCGCCTTTTTCAAACCGGGAACAGTTCGTTTTCCGGGTGTGCTCAGCTTCACCCGCTGTTCGGTCTCCTATGATTATGGAAACTATTATCTGATGCATGCCGGAGGCGATAACTTTTCCTTTGTAGACGGCAGTGCGGCCTATATTCACCGTTCGAAGTTCGGATTGAACACCCGGATTTACATGTATGACCATGTCCGCTGGTGGCCCAACAACGGCGATCCGGACATCAATTCCGATACGAACAACTGGTAAGTTTGTTTTACGTTGTATCATCGGTAATTTTAATAAGGAAACAGAACGAATGCAATACCGCATCTGGCGCTCGCCTTATGCCCGGTTCGGAGGGTTGAACTCGCTTTGTCCGGACGATTCCACGGATGAGACGATTACGGCGCTTCACTCGTATACAGACTCTGAACTGAAAAAAATCTCGGAGAACGGCTTCAATGCGTTCTGGGTTCATGCGGTTCCCGCGAATATGACCCGTTCGGAAATCTTCCCCGAATTCGGAAAAAATGCGGACAAACACATGGAAAGCATGAACCGTCTGATCGAACGGGCGGATCGTTTCGGTCTGAAGATGTTTCTATATTTTCAGCCGGTTCGGAGCGTGGCGGCCGGAAATATTGAGTTCTGGAAAAATCATGCCGACTGCATGGGACAGAAGGAGCTGGCGACGGAACAGGTCCTGAAGGAGAACCTCAACCGGGAAATCGAAATGTACTGTTTGTGCACCTCGGTTCCGAAGGTCAAGCAATGGGTGCGCGGCACGGCTTCGCAAATTGCGGAAAAACTGCCCGGCCTCGGCGGCGTGATCCTCATTACGGGAAGTGAATATCCCGGACATTGTTACAGCCACCGGACAAAGGTCAATCCGACCGAATGGTCTCCTCTGATTGAATGTCCGCGCTGCCGGGAAAGGGAACCTTATGAAATCGCCGCGGAACTCGTCAATCTGGTGCGCGACGGCATCCGCGCCCGTTCCGCTTCCATGGAGATCATCGCCTGGAACTGGTCGTGGACCACATGGCTGAAGACGCCTTGCCGCCCTCTGCTGGAACTCCTGCCGCGCGATGTGACTGTGATGGCCTGCTGCGAGCGGGGCGGGACCATGGATCTGGCGGAACGCCCGGACCATCCCGTCAACGAGTATTCGCTGATTTACGGCGGCCCGTCCGAAGTCTGCACCGGTACACTGGCGGAAGCCGGAAAACTCGGGATGCGGCAGATGACGAAACTCCAGCTGGGCGCAACGCATGAACTTGCGAATGTGGTCAATCTCCCCATGATGAACAGTATTTACGCCAAGGCAGACTGGCACCGGAAGCACCCGGATGTCGGATATATGGGGTGCTGGAACTGCGGCAACTTTTTCAGCGCGAATACCTATGGCTTCAACTATTTTCTCCGCCCGGACCGTCCGGACGGCAAGGAAGAGGCGATCCGGGCATTCGCCGAACACTATTTCCCCGGATGCAACGGCTGGCTGGTTGCGAAAGCCTGGGACAATTTCGAGCATGCGGCGAAATATTTCCCGTATGCGATTCCGTTTCTCTATCGCGGAGTCCAGACGTGCGCTCTTTCCTATATGGAAATCTTCCGGGCCGAAAAACTGCGCGGAACCCCTTTCGGGTGTTCTTATCTGCCCATGGAAAACCGCGGGGACGACCTGAGCGGAAGCGTCACGATGCAGCCACACGAATTTACGCCGGACGAGCTGATCGGACATCTCGGCAAGATGGCCGTGCTATGGCGTCAGGGCGTCGATTTTCTTGCGGAAGGGGTGGAGGGATGCGATGAAAGGCATGAACTCGGCAATGCCGTGATCTGCGGGTGCATCTGGCAGAGCTCGGAAAACATTTACCGTGCCTGGCGTCTCCGTCGGAACTGGGAGGATTCCAGACGTGCCGAACTGAAACATATTGTGCTCTCCGAACTGGAAACGGTCAAAACGGCTCTGCCGTGGGTGGAAAAGGATGAGCGCCAGGGATGGCATGGGGAAGCCTTCGTCCGCTTTTTCGATCCGGAATCGATGAGAAGGAAAACAGTCTTTCTTGAGTCTGTAATCAAGGATCTGTGAGACGATTTCCGCTGGTTCATTTTCCGGGAAGGCGTAAAACGGACGGAGTCAGAATGGCAGCCATTTGCTCCAGAACGGTTCCGGCGGAAGCATCAGATCATAGGGCAGTAGATTTTCCAGAACCCGGTCCGGATTGACGTCAAACAGAATCCGTGCGTTTTCCTCGCCGTATTGGGCTGAAATGATGTTTCGCGCTTCCTGAAGGGCAAACCGACGGGAACCCGTCGCGGTGTGTGCGTCGGAAGCCACCAGTTTGGCGATACCGGAACGGAGAAGGCTGTGAGCCATTCTCCGGACGGTGCGATGTGCTTCGGGAAGGAAACTGGCGGCATTCAGCATGAAAACGACATTCATATCCTCCAGTTTTGTCAGCATGGGAATGGCCTGGCGGGTGAAAAGGATTTCCGGGTGGACCAGAATAATACGGGTGCCTTTGCTCATTAACTCATAAAAACGCATGGGTGCGAAGGATGGAATGAACCCGGTAATGAAATCCACCAGGATGAAATTGCTTTTTTCTCCGATGGATAGGAACGGTTCCTGAGATTCGAGGATATCCATGAATGAGTATTCAAAACCGGCATGAAGTGAAATTCCGTGCCGGTCAGCCGCTTCCCGGAGGGCATCGACGGACTTCATCAAGGAGTCGTTGAGTCCCGGTGCAAAATGAGCCACCGCATTGATATAGGTGATCTGATTGTTCTGCGCGGTGCGCAGCATTTCAATGCTTTCGGCGATTTCCGGGGGCCCGTCGCTGATACCAAACGGCAGGTGACAATGCAAATCTTTCATTATTTGGCTTCCTCTTCCCTGAAGTCATCTGGAAGCGGAACATAAGTCTCCAGAGGCGTTTCATCCGCCCGGAACATTGTCAGACGGATATTGTTTTCTTTAGAAAATTCCGTCATTGCCCTCAGCTCTCTGGCACGGATGGAATTCGTTGTAACTACCAGTTTTTCGAACGGGGTCTTGGCGTATACCTCTTTCAAGTCATCGATTCCGCCGAGAACTTCGAATCCGAAGATTCGCTTCCGGTGCAGGGCAAGGTCATCATCCAGAATTCCAATGATTTCTCCCTTGGACCGTGTGCTGTTGACGTTATAGAGAAAATTGACATAAAGACGGCAGTTCATGCCTCCGCCGTAGATCACCAGTTTGTCCGGACGGATGCTTCCGCACGTATTGGACAATTTCCGGAACCAGAAACTTTCCGCATAGTGCAGGAGGAAGCGTTCCGAACAGATGAATGTAAGGTTGAGAAGGGTGAAAAGCAGAACCGCGGCAAGGAAAGTCCGGTAGTTCAGGACGTCGAGACGGATAATGTCGGAGCACGCCGCAGAATAGAGGCAGACGGCGGAGAGCATGGAACCTGAGATGATCACCACTGCCAGAAAATAATAGTCATCGATGCCGGCCCTGAGCCAGTAGACTTTGTAAATTCCCGAGACCCACAGCAGAAGCGCCACTGGCACGATGACGATTCCCAGAATACGCAGATTGATCTGATCCGGCATCAGAAGCAGCATCATGACCATGAACGAGAAATTGATGACGGCGAAGTCGATGAAAGGATGGGCCACATTGACCAGGAGTCCGCGTCTTGGTTTTTCCAATCCTTTCTGGATGAGACAAGCAGAGTCGAAAATTTCCACGCCGGCCAGATGCCGGACGCCGCTGATGACCGCCAGAATCAGGACCAGATAGGCGAGCAGGGGTTCAGAACGGAAGATCAGAATGATAAACAACGCAACCCCGGCAAAAGCGCATGCGACCATGTAAAGGTAGATGGCGGTGGTCGTCTGTTTGTTGGTCTGACGCAGGAGACGGTGGTGAAGGTGATCCTGATCGCCTTCCATGATTCCGCCCGCCTCCGGGTTGCTTAGTTTGCGTGCGCTTCTGCGCCAGATGGCAAGGATGACGTCGAACAGCGGGACCCCTATGGCGAGCAGCGGGAACAGAAGGGATGTCATCGTTACGGCGCGGTCCACGGTGGATAGGGAGAGTACCGCGAAAACAAAGCCGAGGAACATGCTCCCCGTATCTCCCAGGAAAATTTTCGCAGGATGAAAGTTATATCGCAGAAACCCCAGTGCGCTTCCCGCAAGGATCAGGAAAGTCACGGCTTCCTTCATGTGGCCGCCGACCAGAAGGAACCAGATGGTCATGCAGCTGGCGGAGATGACGGCCAGACCGGCGGCCAGACCATCCAGACCGTCAATCAGGTTGAAAGCGTTGACGACAATGATGATCCAGGCGATTGTGAGGGGAAGTGAAAAATAGATCGGCATTTCCCATCCGCAGATCATATATTTGCAGCCATCCATCTTGAAGATGATCACTGCGATCAGAATCTGGACGAGAAGTTTTGTCCACGAACGGAGTTCATAGCGGTCGTCGAACATGCCAAGGACGGTCAGGATTGCGGCTGGAATAAACAATTTCCAGAAGAACATCTGAATATCTCCGGAACTCCGGCCGTCCAGTGCATACATCGCCAGTGCAATGAAAAAGGACAGGACAACCGCGATTCCTCCCCCTCGCGGAACAAGGGTTTTGTGAATATGACGCCCTCCGGGATTGCGGATATATCCGAAACGGGGAAGTATCTGGACGGCGCACCATGTGAAAACGATGGAAAGCGCCAGCGCCATCAGCGGATAGATGAATAGAACAGAATATTGTTTAACAAATTGCATCATATCAATCAAAGACTCCCGGAAAAAGGAATACCATAAAAAACAGCAAGCCGATAATTATACATTTTCAATGTTTTTTTGTCAAGCTTGTCATTACGAAATTTAGACGAATTTTTTGTTTGCATCCCGCTATCAAGCCGTTGAAATGCCTGTTGAAAACAGCAAAAAATTTTGTACGGATAGATAGTTTTTGCAAACGTGTCATCTTGAATGAAAAAGAAATCCCCTCCATGTTTTTTCTTGCAAAAAACACAATTGTTTCAAAACATTCCGGAAACAAAAACTCAAAGGAATCCAAAGCTCAGAACATAAGCTTTTCCGTCCAGACGGCCAAAAACGACCTGGAAGAGGGTTTCCTGATAGATCGGGGCGGCATCCTTCTGCTGAGACTTCCGGCAGAACCGGATTTTCCAGATCATCGGATGGAGCGTAGGCATTTCCAGTGCCGTCAGGTATTGCGCGGAGACGATTTCTCCGAAAAGTTTCTTCATCTCAGCACGGTTATCTTCAAATTCTTTTTTACCGAAGCGGACGCGGGTGTCCTTGTGGAGAAGCGAAAGAAAAGAGGCCGAATCGTTATCGCGGAGCGCTTTGATCATTTTATCTCCGAGCGCCTGTTCTTCGGCAAGAGAGGAAACACCGGGAGACTGTTTGACCGCTGTTTCCTTATCCTGAGTCACGCAACCTCCAGTGAATACTGCCATGATGGAGAAGAGACATGCGATTCCCGCCGAATAACATTTATATCTGTTCATAGTGAATACCTCAAGGGAAATACAACGTTTTACGTTCCATGGGGAAAATTACATACAACATGAATAATATACATCGTCTGGAATGAAATGCAAATGCCGCGTTCTGCTGGGAATCCGGTCCGTCCGGGGATTCGCGCCGACTCCTTTTCAGAAGGGGTCGGTTCCCTCATCGGTCTTCATAACTTCCGACAAAGGCAGTCGTCTTTTTCAGACAGTGTTTTTTCTCATCCCAGTCGCTTTTGACTGTAAATGCATTTTTCCGGGGTTTGATCCGGCAACTGGCGCAGCCGTTTTTCTCCGAGCGTAGAAACGTTTCGTAGGCCTTCCGGTAATCGCTCATGCTGAAGAACATCAGGTGGGCGTTGCGGAACATCCGTTCCTTCAGCGTTCCTTTCCTGCGCATGAACTCATAAATTGCCGGACGATCATAGGCCGGGCAAATTCCGTTTCGCCATGCCCATGTGCGGACCGGGACAATCTTTCCGGAACGGAGCTTCATTCTGTATTCTTCCATCCGTTGTCCGAGGCAATGGACACGGTTCGTGGTTTCCACCACATGCATGAAGGTGTTGGAGCCGGGACAGGAGACCAGCAGGACTTTTCCGCCGTTTTCTTCCAGAAGCCCGAGCGGAGAACCGGCGCCCATGGTCGGCGTCTTATGGTGATTCCGGACATATTCCAGTGCGTCCTTGCCCCATGCGCAGAGGGGATGGGACGGATCGAGCGAGCGGAAGACATCCTTCCGTTTCCGGAAAACTTCAGAAACCGCACCCGTGTAGGATGGGGTTGTCTCGGGATCGTAAATGCCGCCGGTGCGTTCATGATTGTAGAAGTTGAAGGTCGGCATCAGGATGACGCCTGATTTGCCGATGACTTTCATGCAGGTTTCACAGAACGCTTCCGGACCGCCCTTGAAGTTTCCGACCGAGGAAAAAGTCGTATGGATTGCCACCTTGTCGCCCTTTGCGACTCCGAGCCGACGGAGTTCCTTTTCCAGTTCCGCCGGCGTGGTTTCCCGGACTTTGGAAAGTTTCACGTAGCCATGGCGTTCCAGAATCAGAAGCTGATCGATGGCTTGCTTTATCGCCTTGTCGTCGAATTTGTGCCCGGTTGCGTATTCGACACATCGGATTGCGTCCAGAAGAGTCCGTTTCCCGTCGAAGAAGCCATATATCAAATCTTTACAGAAGGGCTGCACGGAGTATCTCTCGGGGATGGGAATACGGGCGAAGGAGTGCGGAATCCCGGGGAACAGCCGTGTCACAATCCAGTTGGCCGCACGGAATTCTTCGTTGGAAAGGTCAAAAAACGCAGGCGCCGGGATTGTCTCAAGCATGGCTTCGCAAAGTTCGTGAAACTCCTTGATCCGGCCGCCTTTGAACAGTGGGGATTTTGCGGGAAGAAAGCGGTTGAGTGAAAGGACTTTCTTTTCCTCGACCCCCGTTATAAAACGCGCTTTTTCTCTTGCCGCGAGACCGTCGATCCTGCTGGATTTCCATTCTTTCCGAATCTGCCGGAGCTGGGTTTTCAGTTCTTTTTCCGCCATTCGGAATATGTTTTTTCCGAGTTCGGCGAAGGTCTCTTTATCGCCGGCGGCGAGAGTGGCGAAGAGGGTTGCGACAATGGCTGAGATGTCGTGCGCCATGTCCCAGTCGGCGTCCATGAATTGGGGGCCGGTATTGTGGTGGTAAGATAGGATCGGGATGGCGGAGACCAGCCAGTTGGAAGGGATTCCAATCATCGGGTCCGAGCAGAAGGTGTCATCGGAGAAGTTGCCGTAGTCTTCCTGAAAGGAAATGTGGGGAGTTTTTCGTTTCAGAAGATCGCGCAGCATCAGGTCGGTGAAGAAGGGGGTGCAGTCGGCGGTGCGGCGCAGAGAAGTCCGAACCGCATCTTTGACGGGAGACTTCCGGTGGCAGATACTGTCCATGCTCATGACATACAGGCTGCGCCGGTTCCGTTCCTCATCGAGAAGGAATTCCGAAAAACCGAAAAGTTCCATCGAAAAAACGACACGGATGGTTTTCCGGAGCGGCGGCAGTTTTCCGCTGTCGGTCAGATGCCGGAGTGCGCGGCAGATTTCGGCGGAGCAGACCGCCCCCGCGGCGTCGTCCGGAAGGAATGGCTCATAGAGATGGGCGAAAAGGGTGATTTCCTCCGGTTCCGTTCCCGGCAGGATGCCGGTGACAGTGAAGATTTCTCCATCATAAATCCGCGTATTCATTTCAGCGTGTGCGCGGACCGGTCCCTTTGCCAGAAGGTTCCGGAGGAAGACGGTTCTGCGCGGAGTGAGATGGAAGATGACGTTTCTCTTGTCTTCGGCCGTATGATACCAGCCCTTGAAGCCGATGCCGTTGCCCCAGCGGATGAAGTCGGGATAGTCTTTTGCGGCGCGGAGATCGCAGATCAGCAGTCCGGAAGCCCCGGCTTCGGTCAGGAGCCGGTAATCCTTCTGGTTGTAGTTCGTGACCAGCACCAGTTTTCCCTTGACGTCGGGTGCTGTTTTGTCAGGGACGGCTTCAAAATCGACGATTTCACAGTCGATGCCGCCCTTGGGCGTTGGAGCACTCCAGATGCCGGCGCAGAGGGGTTCTTCCTCCGTGTCTGCGAGCATACGGTCTTTTTCCGGCAGGGAAGGGGAGTCCAGACGTACGAAGCACCGTCCGGTGCGATCCCATGCCTGGGGCATGACACAATCCATGTAAGCGGTCTTTCCGTCGGCGTGCAGCGCATAACGTCTGACTTCCTGAAGTCCGGCGTCCCGGAGGAGTTTTTCGCAGTATTCGGTGGATTTCCGGAAGTCCCTGTGGCAGACGGACTTCTCCAGCGAATGAAGGCCTGTGCTCTGTTCTTTGATTCGTTCCGTGGAAATTTCCTTGCTCAACAGGGAAAATAAAGATTTTTTCATGAGTTCAGCCTTAGATTATGGATTGGGAATATACTATACTCGGACTTTAGTTTCAATGCAAGACGATATGCGCGTTTGTTCGGCAGGGAGGTCAGGAAACCGGCGGCATAAGGAGGCTCTGTCCGCCATCGATATAAAGGATGGCGCCGGTCATGGATTCATTTTCCGCAAGAAAAACGGCTCCCGCGCAGAGGTCGTCCAGGGAAACCGGCTTGCCCAGAGGAACGCTCCGGAGAGTTTTTTCCATGGTGGAATGAGGCAATTCGGGCGGGGGAAGGACCGGACCCGGCGCAATCCCGTTGACGCGGATGCGGGGCGCCAGTTGAAGCGCCGCCGCACGGGTGGCTTCCGCCAGCGCCTTTTTGGAAAGCGCATAGCTGAAGGAGGCCGAGTCCGGGCGGCAGATGCCCTGATCCAGCATGTTGATGATGACGGGGGTTTCGCCGCAGCATCCGGCGAAAAGCCTCATCAGTTCGACAGGGGTGGTAAAATTGACGGCAAACTGTTCTGCCGATTCTTCGAAGTTCTCTTCATCGAGTTTTCGACGGATGAAAACGGAGGCGTTGTTGATGAGAACGGAAGCATCCTTCAGAAAATCCGTCGCGGTTTCCCGGAGTGCGGCAGGATTTGCAAAGTCGCATTGAAAGAGAGTGTGTCCGGCCCGAGTTCCGCCGAGTTCCTCCAGCAGTGCGGCCGCCTCTTTTTCGGAATGGTTGAAATGCAGTGCAATGCGGGCGCCTTTTGCGGCAAAGGCCCGGACAAGAGCATTTCCAACCCGTCGTCCGCCTCCCGTGACGGCCACTTTTTTTCCGGACAAATTCATGAATGGAATCCTTTCATCGGGTTAAAAATGGATCAAGAATTGAAAAATTCAAGTAACTACGAAAAAAAAACGCTGGAAAAGTCCTGAAAATGCTGTAAGTTACCGGAAACAATTTTGAAAAAAAATCGCGGGGGCATCAGTCGACGCTGGTTTTCAGGTGTCTATGGGGGTGGCAAACCAAGAGGAATTTCGGAAATGGAAAGAACTTCTGGAAGCGTCGGGCTTCAGATCGGAATTTCTGGAAGAGGAAATGTTCGGAGAGAATCCCATGTCGCTGATGAGGACGGTGTATCTTTTGGGAGCGGTCTGCGAATTCTTCCGTTTTGTAAGAAAAATTCCGGCGGGCATCCTGTGGCGTGTATTCCGTCCGACGCGAAAGGAACTTGTGTTCCGGAGAAGCAAAAGAGCGGTTGTGCCCGTGGCGGCATTGCCGTTTTTTGTTATGCGGGAATGCTCCGCGGAATGACTCCGCGGGAGAGAATCCGTCCTTTGGGAAGAACAAGAACGGTTTCTCCTTTTGACTGCCGCTTCGTGCATTGTGAGCGGCCCCGGCATCTTTCTCAGGATGTCATGAGCATTTATCAAAGGAAGTATGGCATCTCCAGATGAAAAGCAGTGTTACATTCGAGTTGCAAGGGTCCATCCATGTGGGAGGTTTCCGCCCATTCTTCTGGAAAATTGCGGCGGAGGCGAATCTGACAGGCTGGATCGCCAATTCGGTGGACGGTGTATTTCTCTGCCTTCAGGGGAACGACGAGAACATCAGCGCTTTTATCCGGAGCCTTCCCGCAAAAGTGCCCGGTTCCTTCCGACTTCATTCCGTGGGGATGATCAAAAGGGATGTCGGCATTCCCGATCAGCAGGGGAGTCCCTCTTTCCGGATCATCGGGGATGAGAACGAGATTCCCCTGATCAACCCTGACCGGGCTCCTTGCACAGCCTGTATCGAAGAGGTCATGGATCCGGCTTCTCGCCGTTTCTGTTATGCGTTTTCGAGCTGTTATGCCTGCGGTCCAAGCTATTCGTATGCGCTCCGCAGTCCGTTTATCCGCAAAAATACTTCCTTTACCGCATTTCCGATGTGTGCCGACTGTCGTTTCGACAAAGAAAACAAAAACGATCCCCACCACTGCGGCTCGGAGATTCTTTCCTGTCCCCGCTGCGGTCCACAATTTTTCCTTCTGGACACCTACGGCGACCTCGTAACGGACGCCAATCCTCTGTGCGAGTCGCGCAAGGCCATCCGGAACGGGGAAATCGTCGCGCTTCAATCCCTGTATGGAGGGTTCCAGCTTTTTGCGGACGCCTTCAATGAAGAGACGATTCTCCGGCTCCGGCGGAAACGCAAATTGCCGGACCGTCCGCTCTGTCTGATGGCGCGCGATATGGACGTCATCAAAAAATATTGCGAATGCTCCCCGGAGGAGGAAGCCCTTCTGAAGTCACCCGTGGCGCCGGTCCTGATCCTTGAACGGAGAAAAAATGCCGAAACGTCGCTGTCTTCCGTTATCTCTCCCGATACGGACACGTTTGCCATCGGACTGCCGCCTTCTCTTCCGGAAAAACTAATCATCGAGCATATGGGCGGAGGCGAAAGCGTACTGCCTTTCGATCTTCTGGTCACCTGCGGAGACAACCGGCCCGGCAAGGCGGAATGCCTCGATATCGACGAGATTTTCAACCGCCTTATGGCCTACACGGACAAGTTCCTCTGCCACGACCTGAAAACCTCGCATCCATGTCCGCCCTCCATCTGCATAGCGAAGGGCGGGCGGACGATTCACATTCGCCGTTCCCGCGGATATATTCCGCTCGGAATCGAATTCGGCGGCACATTTTCCAAAAACGTGGGGGCGTTCGGCTGCGACGCCCAGGCGGCTGTCGCCATCGGCATCTCCAATGAGATCATTCCTTCCCAGGCGCTCGGTTCCATTGAAAACGAGAGCGGAACGGAAATCCTGCTGGATATGTTCGAACGTTTCACCTATCTGGTGGACAAAGTTCCGGACATCATGGCGTGCGATATGGACCGTGACAGTTTCAGCGCCCGTGCCTGCGCCGCTTTTGCCGAGCTTCACACTCTTCCTCTTGTGACCATCCAGAACCACCACGCACATGCGCTGGCATGCATGGCGGAGCATGGTCTGCACCGTTCCCTCGCAATTGTTTTCAACAACGGTTCCGGCGGACCCGACGGCAGCGAATGGGGGTCCGAATGCCTGGATGCACGGCTGGACGGTTTCAGCCGGTTGGCCGCCTTCCAGCCGGTGAGCGCGGACAACACCCGCCCCGCCCGTGTGTTTCTGGAACGTCTCGCGGAAGCGGGAATCGAACCTTCCGGAGCCCTCCTGAACCGTCTTCGCGTGGATGCAAGCGAATATCAGCTGTGGAAGAAACAGGAAACCTCCCGCGGAATTCAGCTTTCCCATTCCGCCATGCGCCTGATCAATACGGTCTGCGCTGGAATCGGGATTGCTCCGGACTTCTGCACCTATCCGGAACGCTGTCTTCTGATCCTGCGCAAATATGCCTCCCGCCGCGATCCTTCCATTCCTGTGCCGGATGATATTGCCGCCCGGTTCTCCTTCACTTGCAATGACGAAAACCGTTTCCGTCTGATCGACTGGAGCCGGACTTTCCAGCAGCTTGGCGAAGTTGTGGATTTTACCGAAACGGAGAAGTGTCTGTATGCCGACGCCTTTTATTCCGCTCTCGGCGAGAGCATTCTTGCCATGGCTCTGTATGCCGAATCCCTGACGGGAATCCGCGATGTCGTTCTTTCCGGATCGGTTTTCCAGGATCCGATCCTTCTGGAGAAAGCACGGGAAAAGCTGTCGGCAAAAGACTTTACCGTCCATCTTCACGGGAAAACTTCGTGCGACGAGTCCTGCGTGCCTGTCGGCCAGGCTTACGCGGCAGGCCTCACTTAAGCGGAATGTCCAAAGTTTCCACCGGCTGGAAACGGAACAGACGCAGTGCGTTCATGACCACGGAAACCGAACTGAGGGCCATTGCAATCGCTCCGGCGACAGGACTGAGTTTCCAGCCGAGCAGCGGATAAAACACCCCGGCCGCAAGAGGAATGCAGATCAGGTTGTAGATAAATGCCCAGAAAAGATTCTGCCGGATGATCCGCATGGTCGCCCGGCTCAGCGCAATCGCCGCAGGCGCTTCCCTCAGATCATTCCGCATCAGAACGATTTCGGCCGATTCCATGGCGATATCCGTGCCGGAGGAGATCGAGAATCCCACATCTGCCTGGGTCAGCGCCGGGGCATCGTTGATTCCGTCTCCGACCATGCCGACCCGTTCCCCGTTGGTTTGGAGAAAACGGATTGCCTCGGCTTTTCCGCCCGGCAGAAGCTGCGCCTGAAAATGGTCGATTTTCAACTCCTTCGCAATCCGTTCCGCGGATTCCGGATGGTCACCGGTCAGGATCACACATTTGATCCCCAGCCCCTGAAGACGTCCGATGGCTTCGACCGAAGAGGTCTTCAGCGGGTCCGTGATTACGATCGACCCCAGATATTTTCCGTTTTCCGCCACATGAATGACCGGGTCGGTTTCCTTCCCGGACGGAACCGCGATTCCGTTCATTTTCATCAGTCCGGCGTTGCCGATCCGGATTTCTTTTCCGTCGAGGATACAGGAAAGCCCCAGTCCCGGCTGTTCCTGAGTCTTCTGCGGCATCCGGAGGGAAAGCGAACGCTTTTCCGCCTCTTTCACAACGGCTTCGGCGAGAGGATGGTTCGAGTGTTTCTCAGCGGAGGCGGCAAGTGCCAGGAGGTCGTTGCCGGAAATGCCGTCTCCGGGGCGGATTTCACTGACGGCCGGATGGCCTTCGGTGACTGTGCCGGTTTTGTCGAACGCGATGCAGGTCAGCTTCCCCGCGGCTTCGAGAGCCGAACCGTTTTTGATCAGAATTCCGAGTCTTGCGCCGCGGCCGATTCCCACGATCAGAGCGATCGGAGTAGCCAGCCCCAATGCACACGGACAGGCGATCACCAGCACTGACAGAGAAAACTCCAGCGCATCCGAGAAGGGCGCTTTTGCCGTGAAGAGCCAGAGGCAGAATGTCGTCAGGGCAACCAGAATCACGCCCCAGACAAAGTATCCGGACACCCGGTCAGCCAGTCTTGCCACGGGCGGACGCGATCCTTGCGCGTCCTGAACCATCGCGATGATTCTGGACACCGTTGTGTCCGCGCCGATCCGCGCCACCTTGCAAAGAAGGACGCCGTTTCCGTTTACCGAACCGCCTGTGACCGGCGAATCCTTATCTTTGCTGACGGGCATGCTCTCCCCGGTCAGCATGGATTCGTCGACACAGGATTCTCCTTCCAGAACCACGCCGTCAGCGGGAATCCGTTCCCCGGGACGGACCCGGACGATATCCCCGACTTTCAGCTCGGAAACCGTTACCGGAACTTCCTGTCCGTTCTCCATCCTATGGGCTGTTTCGGGCGTCAGCTTCATGAGTTCCCTTACCGCGCCGGAGGCTTTTGCCCGGGAACGCGCTTCCAGAAACTTCCCCAGCATGATGAAGGAAAGGATCATGCCCGCCGTATCAAAATACAGATGCGCGTATTCGCCCCGGAACATCCGGTAAATACTGAAAAGAACCGCCGCCGAGGTGCACAGCGCCACGAGGGAATTCATATTCGGAGAAAGTCTGGCCAGACTTTTGAAGCCGGACGTGTAGAATGTGTATCCGGCTCCGAGAACCGGCAGCAGCAGAAAAAGCTGGAGAAGGGCGAGTTTCGACGGTGACCATTTCAGCAAATACTCGGAATGTTCCGCATGCATGGCCACAAGGAACAGCAGAATGGAGAACAACAGCGCTGTCAGGAAACGGACAAAATATATGGAGGTTTCTTCCTGGTCAGGAAGTGTTTCATGGACCGATGCGGAGATTTCCCGGGCTTCGAATCCCGCGTCTTTGACCGCTTGCAGGATACGGTTCGAAGGGAGCTTTTCCGGATCCCGGTCGAGCACCAGGACCTTTGTTGCAAAGTTGACGTAAACGGCGGATGTTCCGGGAAGATTCCGTACAGCCCGTTCCACCGCTGATGCGCAGGCTGTACAGTGCATTCCATTGATTAAAAAACGCGTTTTCATTAAGCCGAGCCCCCCATGGCTGTAGTTTTTCTACGTCGGTGAATATATCATGTAAAGAAAGAAAATACCATACGGGCGGGAGAAAAATCCGGAAAATCCTTGCTGCGGAGAACTCCCGTGACGGTTTTTCAGAAGGAACGCGAAACTTATTCGGAAATCGATTTTAATTTTTCTCCTTCCGGTGTATATTATCTGAATATGGGGAATGAATACCGACAATAGTTGAAGGAATCGAGATGGAAAATCAGCTTGCCCAGATGGGAAGAAGGCTTCGGGAACTCCGGACGATACTGGAAATTCCCGTTTCGGAAATGGCCGGAATCACGGAAGTCACGGAAGCGGAATATCTGGAACATGAAGAAGGCACGGTAGACAGTTCTTTTACGTTCATCTATCGTTGTGCGGAACGACTGGGCGTCGACATCAGCTCGCTGGTGACGGGCGAAACCCCCAAGCTTACCTTCTACAATCTGACAAGACACAACTGCGGCATGCCGATCCGCCGCCGCGCAGGATTTGAATATCTTCATCTCGCCGCCATGCTCAAAAACCGCCATGCGGAACCTTTCATGGTCAAGGCTCCGCCCCAGAAGGCAACCGATCCGATTCATCTTTCCACGCATTCGGGACAGGAGTTCGACTATATCCTCGAAGGCTGTCTCAAGGTGCGGCTCGATGACAAGGTGGAAGTCCTGAATCCGGGCGACAGCATCCTGTATGACTCGGCGCATCCTCATGGAATGATCGCCATCGGCGACGTCCCGTGCCGCTTTCTGGCCGTGGTCGTTCACGGGGAAGGGGATGCTCCGCTTTCAGTCGAACCCCGCGAAGTCGAGGCGACTCCCGCTCCGAAACGCAAACTCCTCTACCAGCGCTTCATGTCGGAGACCCTCAATGAGGAGGGCCATCTTCTGAGCGTCCGGTATCATTATCCGGAAAATTACAATTTCGCTTACGATGTCCTGGATGTCCTTGCGGAAAAATCTCCGGACAAGATCGCCATGGTCTGGGTGGATCATCTTCACAATGTCCGCAACTTCACTTTCCGGGAGATGGCCCGCTACTCCTGCAAGGCGGCCAACTATCTGGTTTCTCTCGGCGTCAGGAAAGGGGACCGCATCATGCTGGTCCTCAAACGCCACTACCAGTTCTGGTTTGTGCTCAATGCGCTTCATCGGATCGGCGCGGTGGCGGTCCCTGCGACCCATCAGCTTCATGTGAAGGATTTCGAATACCGCTTCCAGGAAGGGAAAATCATGGGCGTCATCTACACCTCGGACGGCGAAGTCCCCGGGATGATCGATCAGGCGCTGGAGAAGGCTCCCGGCATCTCTCTGCGGATTGTCGTCGGCAACGTCCGAGAGGGCGAACACGACTTCAACAAGGAAGTCGAATATTACAGCGACGAGTTCAAGCGTCCTGCCGGTCAGAAGGCCACTGATGCCGCCGTGATGTACTTCAGTTCCGGAACCACCGGGTATCCGAAGATGGTCGAACACTCCTCCACCTATTCTCTGGGACACATCATGACGGCCCGCTGGTGGCAGAATGTCCAGCCGGACGGCCTTCACCTCACCATCGCCGATACCGGCTGGGGGAAAGCCCTGTGGGGGAAAATCTATGGGCAATGGCTCTGCGAAAGCGCCGTTTTTGTCTATGATTTCGACCGTTTCGAGGCGGGGGACATCCTCTCCCTTTTCAAAAAATACAACATCACTTCCTTCTGTGCGCCTCCGACCATCTACCGCTTCTTCATTCGCGAAGACCTTTCCAAATACGATCTGTCGTCCGTCAAGTATGCCACTACCGCCGGGGAAGCCCTCAACCCGGAAGTCTTCAACCAGTTCCAGAAGGCAACCGGACTGAAGATCATGGAAGGCTTCGGACAGACGGAAACCACCATGACCATCGGCAATCTGGTCGGGATGAATCCCAAACCGGGTTCCATGGGGAAGCCTTCCCCGCAGTATCAGGTGGAGCTGGTGGATTCAGACGGACATCCCGTGGAGTCCGGAGAAGTCGGCGAGATCGCCATCCGCGCGGAACGTGATCAGGTCTGCGGCCTCTTCCAGGAATATTACCGCAACGAACAGCAGACCGTCGATATCTGGCGCAACGGTCTGTATTACACCGGCGACACCGCGTGGCGCGATGAAGACGGATACTACTGGTATGTCGGACGCAGCGACGACCTGATCAAGTCTTCCGGCTACCGCATCGGGCCGTTCGAAGTCGAAAGTGTCCTGATGGAACTCCCCTATGTACTGGAATGCGCGGTGGTGGGCATCCCGGACGAGATACGCGGACAGGTCGTCAAGGCATTCATCGTTCTGACTCGCGGAAAAGAAGGGACGGAAGAGCTCAAAAAAGAAATTCAGGAATACGTCAAGCACAATACGGCTCCGTACAAATATCCCCGGAAAATAGAATTCATTGATGCCATGCCGAAAACCACCAGCGGCAAAATCCGCCGGACCGAACTGCGCAAGCATCAATGAACAGTAACCCACGCGACTGAATGGGAAGAAGTCATTATCATGGATGGACTCGGACAGCAGAACATGGAATTTCGGCGGACAGTCTCCGCCGGTGATGTTTCCGGTATGGAAGCGCGCCCCGGAAACAACGGAAAAATCACATGGTGGGTGTCCGGACTCTTCCTTTTTCTGACGCTTCTCCGGAATCCGACCTTGTTTTCCAGAATCGGGAATGCCTACTATTTTGATTTTTTCACTATGGGCGTTCTCTCGCTTGCGGCCGTCGCGCTGTTGTTCGCGGACTTCCGGCGTCTCTCGGGGACTCTTCTGGGAATGGGACGCATTCCTTTGATGGCGCTCCTTGTCTTCTTTGCTCTTGTCGCCGGACATTTTCTCGTGAACGGACGTCTTTCGATCCAGCATCTCGGGGAGGGGCTCCAATGGATTTCGATTCCCCTGCTGGTCTGTGTTTATTACGATTCCTTCCGGAAACTGCTGCCGTTGTATTTTTCGTTCCTTTGTCTGTGGAATCTGGTGTCCTCTCTGGTTGAAGTCAAGATGAGAAGCGAGTATCTGTTCGGAATCTCGGGCAACATCAACTGGAATGCTTCCCTGATCGTGACAACCACACCGTTCCTTCTCTATTGTTTGTGGGACTGGCTGAAAAACCGCAGAAAACTTCCGGTAATCCTACCCGTTCTTGTGTGCGGATTGATCGTAATCGTTTCGGGTGCGATTCTTGTTTATCTGAATTCAAGAGCCGGTTTTCTGTCGATCCTGGCGGTAATGATCGTCTTCGGATGGCTGAAGATGTCCGACCGTTTCCGGAAAACCGTTCTGTTTGCGGGAGTCGGCCTTTGTTTTGCCGGAGGAATTCTGCTGTCGCTGTTCTTCACGGACCGGTTGGGGAAAATCATCGCGGAAGAAGACCGTCTGGTCATTTATGAAGGCGCGGTGAATATGATTGCCGATCATCCGCTTGCCGGAGTGGGAAACGGCGCTTTCGAAGACTCGTATGTCCGCTACCGTCCGCTGGAATATTTCTTTATGAAGAATGTGGCTCCCCGCACGGATCATCCCCACAATCATTTTCTTTACATCGCATGCTCTTTCGGAATGATCGGGTTGTGCGCGTGGCTTTGCCTTCTCCTGATTCCGGTGGGCCGTTTCTTCATGAAGTTTTACAGGCGGGAGCCTGTCCCCGTTCTTTCCGCACTGTATTTCTTCGTCATGCTCTACATACTGATTCACGCCAGTCTGGATCTGGTGTTTTTCGTATGGCCGTCCTCCCTGGTTGCTCTGATGATCCTCGGCCTTTTCTGGCGCGAATATTTTGTCAGGGAGGAAAAGACCGCTTTCCATACGGGACTTATGTTTCGCGCATTGTCCGCATGTCTGGCCGTTCTGGTTGCCGGCTGGGCTTTGTTTGCGGGAATCCGTTCCGCCTACAGTTCTTATTATGTCAAGAAAATGATGATGATTTCCATGCCGCCTTCCGAAATGGCGGCAACCATCTACCGCACGGCACGGCTGTGTCCGGCGGAATATTCACAGAATTACGCGATGCTGTATTTGACGGAAAATGTATTGAATTATCCGGAGTTGACGGTGTATCTGGCCGACATCATGCGGCGGTCGAACATTGAAAATTATCCCGGCGTTCACATGGGACGCGGAAACGCAATGCTGCTGATGGGTGACTTGAAAGGCGCCTATGAATCCTATCAGCGGGAGGCGGAAAACTTTCCCATGGCAATTCTGCCCGTTCATAACATGATCGTCACAGCGGTGAAGATGGGAGATGAAAATCTGGTCAGGAAGCTTCGGGAGAATCTGGAGTTCCGCATTTCTTCCCGGCATATCAATCCGCGGATGGTCGAATATATCATCCGGAATCCGGTGTATGATCTGGTCCCCTGGAAAATTCCGAAAGAGTTCGGCGGTCCGGGCGGGCATTACGGGGTTCAGAAGTAATACCGTATCAGCGCCTGTTTTTTGATTTTTTCACTGTAGGCCTGGCGCAGTTCGCTTTTTACTTTCAGTTCAAGGCGCTTCCGTATTTCTTCCGACGCTTTTTCAAAAGGAATTTTCTCCTCGGGATATACGGACGCCAGACGGATGAAGTAAAAACCTTCCGGTGTCTCGACAGGCCCCGCAATGACTCCGGGTTTGAGTTTTTTGACGACCGGTGCGAATTCCGGGCGCAGTTTGTCTTCATCGACCTGTCCGACATTTCCCCCGTTTTCGGAATTCGGCGCGTCCGAGTTTGCCTTCACCAGCTGATAGAAGAGCGCCTTGTCCGCCTTTGCCATCTGTTCAGAGAGCTTCTGGCAGGCGATTTTCGGGTCGGGGCCGGAACGTCCGCCGTTCCGGGCGATCTGGAGCAGTTCCAGCTCATACCGGGAGGGAGTCGTCCATTCCTTCGGATTGTTGACGTAATAGTCGTAGACGTCTTGCGGCGTAATGAAAACAGGGCGGTCGCAGTATTCGGACAGCAGAATATCCACGGCTATTTTTTCCTTGGCCTTCTGCCGGAGTTCATTCATGGTCGTCCCCAGTTCCTTGGCTTTTTTCACGAGGCCGTCGCGGGTGCCGCCTCCCATCGTGACCGCAAGCATGTCGATGATGGTTTCGATATACTGGTTTTCAATCGGGAACGGACGCGCCGTATATTGCGCATAAACCAGTTTTCTCGTAATAATCTCCTCGACCACGTTCTTCCGCAATTTAGCGATTTCCGTATACAGCCGGGCTCCGGAAAAAAGACTCGCCAGACGCATCTCCTCCCGTCCGCTTTCCAGCATGACGTCCAGAAGAGTAATTGGCTCTCCGTTGACGGAAGCCAGCACGGAATCCACCCTGGTTTCTTTTCCGATATCCTGCGCCCCGGCGAAAAAACACACATACAGGATCAGAACTGCAATAATATATCTCATGAGAATCATAACTCCTTATCTCATTATTTTAGGCTGAAAACCGGAAAAATCAAATTCTTTTTCCATATTTTTCGTGATGATTCCGGGAATTCTGGTCAGAATCAGAATTCCTGTGCAGAACCAGAGGCCGTAGAATGGAAAAACCGAAAGCATCAGGAAGAAGATTCCTGTGGAAAAACCGAAAAAGAGATGAGATGACCGACCCTGAATTTCACCGGCGGATTGTCCCAGACAGAATCCGGTCGCGGCAATCAGGGCGTATGAAATCAATTCCTCGCCCGGGAAATGAACGAAGAATGCTCCAAAAACCACCGGCGGAAGTACCGCGGAAAAAAGGTAGACGCCGCGGCTGAAAGTCGGCTTGCCGCCCGAGGAGGCAAGTCCCCAGAATGTGAAAAAGAAAAAAATGGCCGAGAGAAGCCATCCATTGGAGTAAAGTGTGGCCGTCTGCATCTGCGTCAGAAGCAGCGTTGCCGTAAACATGGTTCCCGTGAAAAAACCGTTTTCAAACGTGAGACAGATCCGTTTTTTTTCAAGGCCGCCGGAAAGAAAATATCTCAGTACAAGCCAGAGGACGATCAGCCCCGTTCCCCAGAAAACCGCAACGCGTCTGTAAAAATCGGCCAGAGCCCCCAGGGGCGTCCGATCTATTTCGGGCGTTCCGCGCAGAAATGACGTAAGCAGCGGCGGAGGAAAAGAGAGATTCTGTTTCGCCGTAACGGAATATTCGGCAAAGGAACGGTTTCTCTCTTGCATTTCCTCGGAAGTATTCAGGAGAAGCAGAAGATTGTATGGCAGAAAATCCGAATTCCTCAGCAGTTTCCCGGCACGTTCATTCAATTCCTGCAGGTCGTTGCTGACATTGTCGCCTCCGCAGATCAGAAGATGAACCCCGCCGGGGGCAAGCCTGACTTTCGGGAACAGACGCCTCAGGGTAGCGGCGACGATGCCGCGAATTTCAAACAGCCGGTCCTTTCTGTATTGCGCTCCGGTAAATTCGGGGACGATCACCCCCAACACTCCATCCGGAGCCAGATGACTCTTCAATAAAAGGAAGAAATCTGGAGTGTAAAGTCTGTTAGCGGCGAATGTTCCCGGTTCCGGCGGCATCAGAAGAATCAAATCGTAGTTGAAAGGACACCCTCCCAGAAGCACGAACGGATCCGAAAAAACCGAAAGAGGCAGATGTGTAAGTTTGTTTGTCAAAGGAAAGGAACTCATGCTTTTGACCGGCAATCCCGGATGCGAGAGCAGCATTACACGAATTGCGCGCTTGTCCGGCTGAAGTCCGGACAATACCGCAATCTGAAGTTGATAATCATCTTCAGAAGATTGCTGAACCGCCGGACGGGCACAGCAGAGAAAAGAAGACACAAGGAAAGAAAAAAGAATGCCTGCTGTCAGAATCGCCATGAAGAGAATGAAGAGAAAACGATGGGTGTTTTTCCTCATCACGGGGAAAAGGAAGAGAAAGATTTCCAGTATGAAGAAAAGGAAAGCCGAAATCAGCAGCAGAAAAGCGGGACGACCGGGGATTCTATCCGCGAAAAAGAAAATAACGAAGGCTGAAAGAGTCGCGCCGCCAAGTTCGAAGAGATGCAATTTTCTGTAGTTGAAAGTCCGCCTGGCAAACATCGCGGAACACATTCCCGCGATGAATCCCGGCGGGAGCACTGCGGAACAAGTCCAGATCGTACCATGAAAACGGGAGAAAATATGAATCAGGAAAAAAGTGAAGCACGAAAGGAGCAGAAAGATCGAAAGATTTCTTTTTAAGGAAACTCTTTTTTGTTCCATGGAATATTTTCCCATGGCGGCCGTCAGAAGGAAGAGGGCAAGCCACAGAAAAGAATAAAACTCATTCATCCCCGTGCGTAAAGGGGCTCCCGGAACAAAAAACGAATATAGGCAGAAGATGAAAAAAAATGCATTGAGAAACGCGAAAAAAAATAAACCGCGCACTGAAGAATGAAAGCGGGCGGCTGAGATCATGAAAAATACCGGATAAAAACGTCATCCGTCCGCTGGGAACGGATGGCGTTGTAAATATTCAAAAGCTGGAACACTGGAAATCAGGGAAGCTTGATAACCATTCCGGCTTTGATGGTTCCGTCCGCCGGGATGGAGGGATTCAAGAGCTTGACATCCGCTTCCTTGACTTTGTATTTCACGGCAAGTTTCGCCAGCGTGGTTTCAGCACCGGTCGTGACGGCGACCCCGGTTCCATCCGCCATATCCTCCAGCTTGTCCGAATCGCCGGAAGCTGCAGCAGGGGCTGCGGCCGTGGCGGCGGGGGCAACAGCCTTGACCGCTTCAGGAGAGGCTACAGGAGCACTTTCCGCGGGCTTGGCGGCGGGAGCCGCATCAGGATTGGGAATGTCTTCAAGAAGGGAATCCACATTGGATGTCTTTGCAGCAGCCGGAGCCGTGCTTTCAGCAGCACCGGCAACGGCGGGGGCGCCAGGCTTTGCTGCGGTTTTCTCAGCAACAGCGGCACCGGAAGCGCCGGGGAGATTGATCTTCTGACCGATTTTCAACTTGCTGGAATCAATACCCGGATTGGCGGCAGTGATGTCGGAAACTTTCACGCCGAACTTCTTGGCAAGAGTCGAGAAATTATCTCCGGCCTTGATTGCATAGGAACCATCGGAAGGAACGCTTTCCTTCGCGGCTCCCTTCTTGGCGGTCGCGGCGCCCTTTGCATGGGTCTTTGCAGCAGCCGGCTTTGCGGCGGAAGATGCCTTGGCTTCCGCTTTGGCATGGGTTTTTGCGGTGGCTTTGGCCGCGGGAGCTTTTACAGCTTTGCCGGCGGGCGGAATCAGAACGGCCTGTCCGATTTTCAGCTTGGCTGTGGCCGGAATATTATTGTAGAGAGCAAGCTCTTCGATGGTGACGGAATACTTTTTGGAAATGGACCAGAGGGATTCCCCCTTGGCCACTTTGTGAGTTGCTTCCGTTCCGGTTTTTTCGATATGCTTCTTTTCAGCATGCTTATCTTCCTTGGGTTCGAGCGGAGTGGAAATGGAAGATTCGCCCGCGGCAGGAGCTATTGTTGAAGGAACCGTGCTCTTGGGCTGTGCGACGGCCGTTCCGGAGGCGTCCTTGGTGGGAGGCGCATAAACGCCCGGAGGCATCGGAGCCTCCTCCTGGGCACAGCCGCCGGCCAGGAACAAACCACCCAATACCAGATGAAGAACCGCTACTGTTGCCAAAAGAACAATCACTTTTATTTTCACGATACAAGCCTCCTATTTGCAATAGTTGTATTTGCGTTAAAATCTGTAGGTGCTATATAGTACGGCCGGGTGATGATTTTTTCAATAGTCTTTTCAAAAATAATTTCATTTTATTGATGGGGACAGAGGCTTTTTCCCGGCGGGAAACGGTTCTTGCGGCTCCCCTCCGGTAAATTTCATTGTCAGCCATGTCAGGGCAACTGCCGCAAATACGCAGACATAGGGGGCGAAGAGGGGGTAGCGGTAGCGTAGAACCAGCAGGAACGGAATCGAGATGACGAGCCCGAACAGCGGCAGGGAAAGAAGGATCAGCGCTTCCTTGCGTTTCCGCATAAAAAACAGTCCGGCGAGTGCAAGAGTGAAGAGAAAAGTGAAGTAAATCCGGATGTACAGAATCTGTATTGGCGAAAGCACGATCAGATTGGGGCACATGCGCCAGTAATGGAAGAAACGTTCCTTTAGAATATAAATCATTTTGTCCGGATTGTGGTTGATGTAGTCAATCCCCCACTGTTTCCAGCAGCGGGAAGCCTCGACAAAGTCATAAACCCCTTTCTGTTTCAGCTCCGCAAGGCGTTCGGCATGAAGTCGAGTCCAGAGTTCATCCGTGACTTTATTGTATTCGGGCGTATCCATCGTCCGGTAAGTCTCGTAGATGATATCGGAGGACGAGAGCCAGAACGCATATCCTCCGTAGTAAGTCATGGGAGTGAATTTGCCTCCGACTTTGTAATTCCGTATGGTCCACGGCATCATCAGCAGCAAAAAGACTCCGGAAAAAAGGAGCGTCTGTTTTCCGAATTCACGCCATCTGTGTTCCGAGCGCAGGAAAAATGCCAGCAAAGCGATAAATACGACAGGCAGCAGGGCTGCTGTCGGGCGTGTCAATGCGGCCAGCGCCAGAAACACGGCGCAATACGGAAAAAGACTAAGCCTGCCTTTGCATGACTTCAGGAGAAACAAAAACGCAAGCGCCAATAAAATCAGAAACAGGTTTTCCGTTGACCATGAGGCCGAATAATAGAGGGAATAGGGATAAAAAGAAAACAAGGCCGCGGAAAACAAACCGCACAAGTCTCCATGAAATTCCCTGCCGAGAAGAAAAACGCAGCAGACTGCCAGAAGGGAAAGCAGCAGCGAAATGACTTTGGCCGAAAGAAGCGGATTCCATGGCGGAAGATAAGCGATGACTCCAAGAAGAGGAAACAGCGGGGTTCTGGACAAGTCCGTGTGCAGCATGTCTTTCTGTCCGGGCCGCGGAAATTCATACCAGCGGTAATAGGAAAGGGAAAAACCGTTTCCCAGGGAGAGCTGTTTGGAGATTTCCATATACTCCCCGCCGTCATTGTGAAGAAACTCCGTGTCCGTAATGGTGGCAAGCAGATACACGCGGGGAAGGAGCGCCGCCAGAAGAATGATCCCGAGAAGGAGATGTACTTTCTTCCGGGATTGCGGAAGTGCTTGTATGAACGTTTGAATCAGTGCCGACAGTTTATTCACGGTCGGTCCTGTTGTTTTTCTTTCGAAGGAATCACGGACATGATATGGCTACCATTTTATTTTCAAGGTATTCCGGGGAATTTTCTCCAGCAGTTTCCAGCGGACCGGACTGTGCGCGGCCATGAAATAGCGGAGAGAAACCCTCATGCAGCCGAAACCGTATCGAAGACTTCTGGAGAAACTGATGCTGGAAGCCTCCTCGAAATATTTGGTCGGACAGCTGACTTCGGCGATCACCGCGCCGGTCCATGCGATCTGAGCCAGCATTTCGTTGTCGAAAACGAAATCATCGGAATTGTGTTCGAAGTCCAGACTTTCCAGAAGTTCCCTGGAGAAGGCGCGGTAGCCGGTATGGTATTCGGAGAGCTTCTGTCCCAACATGAGGTTTTCCGCGAAAGTGAGGAACCTGTTGCATATATATTTATAGAAAGGCATTCCGCCCCGGAGGGCGCAGCCGCCGAGGATACGGGAACCCAGCACACAATGGTAAAGCCCGTTTCCGATCATGGAGGCCATGGCGGGAATCAGGAGCGGAGTATACTGATAATCGGGATGGACCATGATGACGATGTCGGCGCCTTCCTGGAGGGCAAGCTTGTAGCACATTTTCTGATTGCCCCCGTAGCCGGAATTGCGGTCCTTGCGATAGGCGATGCACCGGTCGAGCTTCCGGGCGATTTCGTAGGTGTTGTCCCCGCTCGCGTCGTCGACGACGATCACCTGATCGACGAAGGGCTGCGCAATGACCTCGTTATAGGTTTTCAGCAGGGTTTTCTCCGCATAGTATGCGGGCATTACAACCACTACTTTTTTTCCGTTGAACATGAGCCGATATCCTTTAATCTCCGGTGAAACAGTCAATCCAATAAGATAATGGAGGCGGAATTGTTTTTCAAGACCCCGCAACATCTTTCCGTCGGATTTTGCCTTTCCGGGAAACAGCCTTTTTCGACTTCTCCTCCGGCAGAACGGATACGATTACCCGGTTTTTTGAATTCAGCAGCCGCTTCAGCGACCGATTGACGTCTTTCAGCGTCAGACGGTCCAGTGCCGTACGTCTGTTCCAGAAAGACATGCACCCGGCGCCGGTGAATTCCGATGCCGTCAGCGCGCTCAGGAGAAGTCCGGGCGACTGACGGAGATTGTCGAGTTGGAACAGAAGCATCCTGCGCGCGTTTTCGAATTCCTCTCCGGTCATCCCTTCATTGACGATCCTCCGGATTTCATCCCGCAGCAGTTTTTCCAGTTTCGGGACTGCGTCCGCACGGGTGCCTCCATAATATCCCATGGCGCCCTTGAATCCGATTCCGGGCGTATGGGTGAAGCCGGTATAATAGACCAGCCCGTTTTCATTCCGGACCGTCCGGAAGAGCCGGGAGGCCATGCTGGAGGCGTCGGCCTTGAGAATATCCAGCATTTCGGCTTCCGGGGAAGCAATTTCCACACCGGGCATGGAGAGAAACAGGATGGCCTGTTCGCGGGGCAGGCGGGCTTCGATACGGTATTCTCCGGACGGGAAACGGGGAGGCGGCGGAGCCTTATGGATGTTTTTTGTCCACCGGCAGGCGGCGGAAAGCGTTTTTGCATGACGCTCGGCTTCTTTGATCGAGAGATCGCCGGCGAATCCGAATATGGCCTTATCCGGTGTCAAACAGACATTCCTGTAAAAATCATCCAGTTTCTCACGGGGGAGGTCTGCGATCGATTCCATCACGGTCTGTGTGCCGATTCCGTAGGGATGTCCCTTGAACAAGGTTTTCCGCATCTGATCGTCCGCGACGGACATGGGGGTGACGAGTTTGCTTTTGCATTCTTCCAGCAGACTGGTCCGTTCCCGTTCCACGGCGTCCTTCCCGAATGCGGGAGAGGAGAGCATGGCGCGAAGCATCCCGACGGTGAACTCCAGCTCATCCTTCGGACAGCTTGCCTCGATTTTCAGGGAAGCGTTACCGTCACTTACAGAAAGTTCGACGGCGTGGTCGTCCAGCAGACGGTTGAACTCGATTTCATCAAATTCGGCATTTCCGGCGGGCAGGGTGTCCGCAAGCAGTTTTGTGATTCCCCACAGGCCGGGTTTTTCGGCGAGCACGCCGCCGGGCAGCAGGATGGAGATGTCCGCTAGCGGCAGGGAGCGGTTTTCCAGATAAATGAAACGCGGCCCGTCTGAAAGCTTCTTCAGAATGGGCGCCGGAACGGTTTGCCGGGACGTCTCTTTTGCTTTTTTCCTCTTTTCAGAGGGAGGCGTCTGCTCGACGATCGTCGCGGTTTCAGAGGAGAAATACCGGCGTCCGACGCGGATGACATCCGCCGCCGTGACTTTTTTCAGGGCGGGGAGGAAGAAGTCCGCGGCCTCGTGCGAACCGTAAATGATCAAGGCTTCGCCGATGATTCTGGCAAGTCCGTCGTTGGTGCGCATGGACCGGATGTAGTCGGCGGTCTGCTGGGTGAGCGTCCGGGCCATTTCCTGTTCGGTCGGTCCATCCTCCCTGAGCTTTTCGAGGATGCGGAAGATGCCGTCCGAAACCCTGTCGAGCTTGGCCGGTTCCGCCTTGGCGACGAAGCCGGAGAGTCCCACGGAACGGATGGCCGTCGTATGAAAAAGAACGTCCAGCGCCAGCTTCCGTTTCGTCACCAGCTCCTCGTAAAGGCGGGAACTGCTGCTGTTGCCGAGAATGTCCGAAAATACATTCAGCGCGGGGAGGTCGGCATGCGAGGCGTCGGGAGTCTGCCAGGAGGAGGAGCAGTATCCCAGCGGATGGGGGAATTCGACACGGCTTTTCCGCTGAAAAGAGCAGGCGGGCTCCACCGGGATGACGGGATCGTTCATACATCCGCGCGGCCAGTCTTCGGTATGTTTCCGGACCAGTTCCAGCACGGAATCCGGTTTTACGTCGCCGACGATGACGTATGAAGTCCGGCCGGGCGTGTAACGTCGCAGATGATAGTCCGCCATCATTTCCCGTGTAACGGTTTCCAGTTTGTCCTTGTAGCCCGCGGCGGGAAGACGGATTGGATGGATGCGGAAGGTTTCCTGAAGCACGTGCTCATACAGATTCTGCGTGGGGGAATCCTTGTACATGGCCAGTTCGCGGAGGATGACCTCTTTTTCGGAAAGGAACTTGTCCTCCGGAAAGAGCGGATTCCGGAGCATGTCGTCCAGCATGAGGAATGCCTCCTTCACATAGGCGGACGGCAGCGTGATATAATAACAGGTAAACTCGGAAGAGGTCGCGGCGTTCAGAAAGCCTCCCAGACGGGCGACCTGTTCCGCCACCTTGTCGCCGGGATATTGGCTGCTTCCATGAAAAAGCATGTGTTCCAGGAAATGGGAAAGTCCGCAGCCGAGGTCTTTTTCCTCGTGAATCCAGCCGGTGTTGACCCATGCCTGGACGGTGATGGTCGGGTTGTCGTTTCTGGGAAGCACGCATACGCGCAATCCGTTGTCACAGTGAATAGGATGAATCCGTTCGACGATGCCGGGGACGTGGTCGTTTTTCAAAATTTATCTCCCTGTGCGTTGTGCGTACTATGCGATGATGGGCGGGTCGGCCGGAGGCGGAACATCCGTGGGGGTCAGGCGGACGCGGAGTTCTCCGATCAGATCCGGGTTGCAGTCGAAATCGGAACGGGAATCCTCCGGGCTGGCGGAGAGCAGTTCCACGCCGATCATGTTATAGACGATGTTGCCGACGTCCATTCCGGAATGGACGCCCCAGTTTTCGAGGACGTCCGGGGCGAGGGGACCGAATTGTTCCACCGCCAGTTCCATGGTGCCGGCTACCAGTTCTCCGCCGGAAATGTGGCGCGCGCCGCGGGGTTTGCCGGTCCGGGCCATTTTTTTCACGGTAAAGGAAACCGCCTCGTTGATGAATTCATATGCGTCCGGATGGTAACGGGAATCCTCCCGGACGATGCGGTCGACCGCCTGTGTGAACTTCTCATCCATTTTGTGCGACTGCCTCCAAAGCGGGTTTTCATAATAATATACTCCGGTCCTGACAAATTTCATAATTTATTCCGTGGAATATATTGAAAAAAATGATTTTTGTAGTATTTTGTCAGGGTCATGTCAAACCGCCTGAAAAATGGAATGGAGAAAGATAAGATGAAAGTCGTTGTCGCTTATTCGGGAGGTCTGGATACCTCCGTGATTGTGAAATGGGTCAAAGAAACCTACAAGGCGGAAGTGATTGCCTTCTGCGCGGACGTCGGGCAGGAAGAAGAGCTCGACGGTCTGGACCGGAAAGCCATCAACACCGGCGCTTCGAAATGCTATATCGAGGACATCCGCGAAGAATTCGCCCGCGACTTCATTTTCCCGATGATGCAGGCCAACGCCATTTACGAGGGAACCTATCTGCTCGGAACCTCCATTGCGCGTCCCCTGATTGGCAAGAAACTGATCGAGATCGCCCGCAAGGAAGGCGCCGACGCCATTTGCCACGGCGCCACCGGCAAGGGCAACGACCAGGTCCGTTTCGAGCTTACCGCCTATTCCATGGAACCCTCCATCAAGATCATCGCCGCATGGCGCGATCCCAACTGGAAGTTCAAGTCCCGCACGGACCTCATCAACTATGCACAGGAACACAAAATCCCGGTGACCTCCACCGTCAAGAAGCCCTACAGCATGGACCGCAACCTGCTGCACATCTCTTTCGAGGGCGGCATCCTGGAAGATCCGTGGAACGCCTGCCCGGAAGAGATTTCCGTTCTGACGACCCCTCTGTCCAAGACGCCGGACACGCCGGAAGACGTCACCATCGAATTCGTCAAAGGCATTCCGGTCAAGGTCAACGGCGAGGCGCTCTCCCCCGCGGCCCTGATGAAGAAGCTCAATGTGATCGGCGGCAAGCATGGTGTCGGCCGGATCGACATTGTGGAGAACCGCTATGTCGGAATGAAGTCCCGCGGCGTTTATGAAACGCCCGGCGGAACCATTCTCCATCAGTCCCATCGCGCGATGGAATCGATTACCATGGACCGCGAAGTCATGTTCCTTCGAGACTCCTTCATCCCGACCTACGCCCGGATGGTTTACAACGGTTTCTGGTATGCGCCCGAGCGGGAAATGCTTCAGGCCGCGATCACCGAAAGCCAGAAGTTCGTCACCGGAGAAGTCCGCTGCACACTCTTCAAGGGCGCATGCCACGTCAACGGGCGCCGTTCTCCCTACAGCCTCTACGACGAAAAATTGTCCACCTTTGAAAAGGATGATGTCTACAATCAGCAGGATGCGACCGGCTTTATCCGCCTCAATGCTTTGCGGCTCCGCACATTGGCGAAAAGCGCTCAGAAACGTTATTGACAAAGGCCTTCCGGGCGGAGGTTCTTCCGCCCGGAAAACAGGACGTCCCGGGGGTAATCTATGCACAGAATCTATTGGTTTTCCGGCACAGGCAATACGCTCTACATCGCTCGTGAATTCGCAAAATTCTTCACGGATGCCGAATTGATTTCGATCGGTTCCCTGGACCGCTCGCAGGACATCGTTTTCGATTCGGAAATGACCGGCATCTTTTTCCCGGTCTACTGTTTTGGCGTTCCGAACATCATCGAGAAGTTTCTGGAGCGGGTGGAACCGATGAAGGAGCAGGGCGGCAAATTCGTTTACGCGGTTTGCACTTCCGGAGGTTTTCCGGGCGCCGCTCTGCCGATTGTGGAAGATACCCTTCAGGAAAAAAACATCAACCTGAATGCTTCCTTCCATATCCGCATGGTCTCCAACTACATTCCGCTTTCGGAGCCGCCGGATGAGAAGCACATGAACGCAACCTTTGAAAAAGCACAGCGGGCACTCCGCATCGCCGTGATTGCGGTGAAGAAACACAAGAAGACACGTCCCCTCCGGGTATTTCCGTTCGATACTTTCCTGAAGTTCGTTGCCCGGCGCGCCGTAGCCACGCTCGCTTCCGCCGACGCATCTTTCCATGCCGATGAAAAATGCACCGGCTGCGGAATCTGTTCCAAGGTTTGTCCGGCATCCAATATTTCTCTGGACGATGCGGAGAGGCCGGTCTGGCACCGCCATTGCGAACAATGCATGGCTTGTCTTCAGTGGTGTCCGGTTCAGGCGATCCAGTATAAAAACATCACATTGAACCGGAAACGCTACCATCATCCGGATGTTTCCGTCACGGAAATATCCCGTGTCCGGGAATAAGAATAAAGTATCTAATTTTTTTATCACTTTTTTTGTTTCCCCCCTTGTTTTTTCGGGGTTTTTGATTATAATATAGGGTTGTAGAAAACTGAGATGCATCACATATCATCCCCCCCAAAAAATGGTGCGTTTCAGTTTTCTTTTTTTTTCATTCATCCCTCTTCCTTCCAGAGAGTGTCATGGGACGGCCGGACATTGCCCCGTATTGGTTAAAACAGAGGAGCTTTTCATGAATCTTCAGGAACTTTCCAAAGCACGGCGTTCTTTTTTCGCTACGGGAGCAACGCTGACCTTTCAGAGCCGGAAACAGTCGCTGAAAGCTCTTTTCGATGAAATCAAGCGCCGCGAACAGGATATCTGCGCCGCTCTCCGCGAAGATCTCGGCAAGACGGAATTTGAAGCGAAAACCACGGAAATTTCTCTGACGCTGGAAGACATCTCTTACCTGATGTCTCACTTGAAAGCCTTCATGAAGTCCCGCCGTGCGGGAGTTTCCCCTCTGAATTTCCCGGCACGGGGGATGATCCGTCCCGAGCCGCTGGGGAGTGTGCTGATCTTTTCCGCATGGAATTATCCGTTCCAACTCCTTTTCTCGCCGCTGGCCGGAGCCGTTGCCGCCGGAAACTGCGTGGTGGTGAAACCGGCGGAACTGGCGAAAGCCACCGCGGAGATTGCCCGGGAGATCATCGAAAAAGTTTTTCCGCCGGAGCATGTGTGCGTGATTCCGGGCGGTCACGACGTTTCCGCCGAACTGCTCCGGGAATCCTACGACTATATTTTTTATACAGGCGGTCCTTCCGGTGCAAAGGTCGTCATGCGCGCCGCCGCCGAATATCTGACGCCGCTGACGCTGGAACTGGGCGGAAAGAGCCCGTGCATTGTAGACAGCGACGCTTCTGTGGAGCTGTCCGCGAAACGCATTGTCTGGGGAAAATTCCTGAATGCCGGACAAACCTGCGTCGCGCCGGATTATGTGCTGGCGCATTCCTCCATCAAAGAAAAGCTGATCGATGCCATGCTTGCCCACATCCGGCGGTTCTACGGGGATGATCCCGCCGCCTCGCCGGACTATCCACGGATCATCAGTCCGGAGCATTGCGACCGTCTGGCCGCCCTGATGGGAAGCGGCAAGGTCCTTTGCGGCGGAACTTTCGACCGAGAAAAACGTTTCATCCCCCCCACTCTGCTGACCGATGTTTCTCCGAATTCGCCCGTGATGCAGGAGGAGATATTCGGCCCGGTCCTTCCGGTTCTTCCGGTCGATTCGCTCGATGAGGCGATCCAGTTTGTCAACGGGCGTCCCAAGCCGCTGGCCCTGTACTATTTCTCGGGGAAAAAACGCCGTCTGGACGAACTGCTGGAAAAGACCTCATCCGGCGGAGTGTGCGTAAACGAAACGATCATGCATCTCGTAAATCCGTCCATGCCATTCGGAGGCGTTGGCGCAAGCGGTTTCGGAGCTTATCACGGCAAATGGAGCTTCGACACATTCACCCACTACAAGGCGGTCATGGTGAAGGCGGACTGGCTTGACCTGCCCATGCGTTATCCGCCGAATCTGGACAGGAACCTCGGATTGCTTCGTCTGATTTCGAAGTGACTTACCGGGATTCTTTCTTTTCCGCCGGCTTTTCCATGGCGAATTCGACCAGGGGACGGTTCCCCTGACGCTGGTCGATCTGATGCCGGAGTTCTTCCAGCAGTCCCGCGTATTTCAGGTCTTCCTGAGTCTGGAGCCGTTTCCCTCCGATTTCCTCCAGCGAGCGGAGAACGAATGCCGGAGTGATCTTCTCCAGCGGGACGGCCACCTGATAATAATGGGTGCCTGATGAATCGTCGCCCACCACTTCCGTGAGAATTCCGGCGGTGACCATTTCGAACAGGAGTTTGCGCACCGTCCGGATCGGAATCTCCAGCGAGAGGGAAATCTGTTCGTCCGAGAGCGGGCCTTTGCATTCCGCGAAGTTACGGGTGATGGAAGAGAGAATTTCCAGACAATACACATATTTCTGCGTCTGGCTCAGCCCGCCGTCGACCGGCTGCATTTCATATTCGCTGACGTTCTGGATGGAAAAGCTCAGCTGGGCGCCCGCCAGAATCAGAATCCAGCTCAGGTTCAGCCAGATCAGAAACAGGGGAAGCGCGGCGAAACTGCCGTAGATCGCATTGAGCTGGGTGGTCGTATACTGCGCGAAAATGTAGACGGACTGAAGAGCCGTATAGGCGATGGCGGTCAGGAAACCGGCGGGCAGGGCGGAGAAGAAACGGACTTTCGTATTCGGAATCACTATGTAGATGAAGGTGAAAACCACACAGGTCACCAGCAGGGGCAGGAGTCCGGTCCCGAACTGGAGGAGCGTATTGAAAATTTCGGAAAAGGGTAGCTTTTCCGTCAGTCCGCTCGCACGGGTGGCTGTGAAGACGATCCCGCCGCCCGCTGTAAGCAGAAGGACGGGACAGAGAATCAGGATCGTGACATAGTCGGCAAGTCTACGCATGAAGGAACGTCCGCGCTTGACGCCCCAGATGTTGTTCAATGTGTTTTCGATGTTGCTGAGCAGTTTGATGGCACTCCAGAGCAGCAGGATCACGCCGAATCCGGCAACGATTCCGCCGCGTGTCTTCTGGAGGAGGGTATCGGCAAAATAAATGATTTTCTCGGCGACTTCCGGATAGGAACTCATCAGTTCCCGGATATTTCCTTCCAGATTCCGGGCGAATCCGAGTCCCTGCGCAACTCCGAAGACCAGCGCCAGGATCGGCACCACCGAGAACAGGGAATAGAAGGTGAGCGACGCCGCTTTGATGGAGCACTCGTTCTGGATAAAGCGCCGGATCGTGAGAACGAGAATCCGGGCGCTGCTCAGGAGGAACCGCAAATACGGCGGCACGTCCTTGCTGCGGATCATCCATAACTTCTCATTGCAGAAACGTAAAAGGGAATACAGCATTTCAGTCCTCCTTGTGAAACGGTTCGGACGAACGGATCCACGCGCCGCCGATCAGGGTTTCCTTATCATAAAAAACCGCGGCCTGTCCGGGCGTGACGGCACGCTGCGGTTCCTGAAACTCGAGACGGCATGAACCGTCGTCATTCAGTGTCACTGACGCGGGAACGGCACGGGAACGGTAGCGGATTTTCACCGAGCATTCGAAGTGCCGGAGTCCGCGGCAAGTTCCGTTCAGAATATGGGGAGCGTCCAGAAGGACCGTCCGGGAGAGGAGGTCTTCGTTGTTCGGAGTCAGGACAACCGTCTGGGTTTCCGCATCGATCCGGAGGACATAGGCGGGAGTCCCCATGGCGATGCCCGTGCCTTTTCTCTGTCCGATCGTGTAGGAATGAATCCCCGTGTGCTTTCCCAGAACCCGGCCGTCCGCAGTGATGAAATTTCCCGTCCGGGCGGCTCCGTGAAAACGCAGACGCAGCATTTCGGCCATGTTGGAGCCGTCGGGTGGCGCAAAACAGGCGTCCTGGCTTTCCTCGGCGTCCGCATTGGGAAGCTCAAGACTCCGTGCCAGCGCACGCACCTGATCCTTGCTCATGGCGCCCAGCGGAAAACATGCGAAGCCAAGCTGTTCCGTGGTCAGGCCGAAGAGAAAATACGACTGGTCCTTTTCCGCGCAGGTTCCTTTTTGAAGAACGGGAGAGCTTCCGTCCGGCTGTCTCCTGAGAATGGCATAATGTCCGGTAACCAGTGCCGCGCAATTCTTTTCTTTCGCATATTCCACCAGTTTTCCGAACTTGAATATAGGATTGCAGAGGGCGCAGGGATTCGGCGTCCGTCCGTGGGCGTATTCCTCCCAGGTCCGGCGCATGACCGTCTTTTCGAATTCGCACGAGAGATCCAGAAACTCCAGCGGAATTCCGAGCTTCCGCGCGGCGGCGGAAGCTTTTTCTCCGTGAAACCGGTCCGGTCCGAGAAGGGACATCGTGACGGCAGTCACCTCGAAACCGGCCTTTTTACAGAGGTATGCGGCGACGGAGGAATCCACGCCTCCGCTGAAAGCGACCATCAGTCGGGAACCTTCCGGAATGCCTGTGAAGGGATCGTATGGTTCCGTCATGATGCGAATTCCTTCAGAAAATGTTCTGCGCGGAGTCCCCGGAGAAAAATCCGTTTCTTACGGGAGGAATGGCCGGAAAGGAGCTGGACAGCCCCGGACGGAATCTGAAAAGTCTCGGAGAAAAACCGGCAGAGCTCCTGGTTGGCTTTACCGTCGACGGGCGGCGCTTTCAAGGCAACCTTGAGTTCATTTCCATACATTCCGGACACGGCGGTCCGGGATGCGTTGGGCTGGATGTGACAGGATACGACAAGTCCGTCTTCCGTGTTTTTCAGTGCGGCTGAAAGTTCCGGAGGGGTCATGATCAACTCCCTGTCATAAAGTTGTTCAGGCGGAGTGCTGCGCGGGAAGATTGAGAAGCGTGCGGATTTCGGCGACATCCATGGTTTCTTTTTCCAGAAGGGTCTGGGCAAGTTTGTCGAGACGCTCCCTCTGCTCGGTCAGAATTTTTTCCGCATGGCTCTTGGCTTCCATGACCAGGCGCTTGATTTCGAGGTCGATTTCGCGCGCTGTCTCCTCGCTGTAGCCTTCACTGCGGGTAATGTCGCGTCCGAGGTAGATGTGTTCCGAACGTTCGCCGTACTGGACCGTGCCGAGCTTTTCGCTCATGCCGAAGCGGCAGACCATGGCGTGTGCGATGTCAGTGGCCTGCGCGATGTCCTGCGACGCACCGCCGGTGATGTCGTGCAGAGCCTGTTCCTCCGCGACGCGTCCGCCCATGGCGACCGCCATTGCGTCGAGCATTTCCATACGGCTGCGGGAGTATTTATCCTCCTGGGGAAGCATCATGGTCATGCCGAGCGCCATTCCGCGCGGGATGATCGTGACCTTGTGAAGGGGCGTGGCATTTTCGCAGAAAAGGGTGACAATGGCATGGCCTGCCTCGTGCCAGGCGGTGAGCTGACGGTCCTTGTCGGAGATCTTGCGGCTCTTGCGCTCGCGTCCCCAGCAGACCTTGTCGCGTGCTTCCTCCAGATCGTGCTGTGTGACTGCCTTGCGGTTTTCACGTGCGGCGAGAAGCGCGCTTTCATTGATCAGATTGGCGAGGTCCGCGCCGCTGAATCCGGGGGTGCTCTTGGCGATGATGTCCAGATTGACTTCCGGTTCGAGCTTGATGTTTTTCGCATGGACGTCGAGAATCTGGCGGCGTCCGCGGATATCCGGGAGGTCGATCACGATCTGCCGGTCGAAACGGCCCGGACGGAGCAGGGCGGGATCCAGCACGTCCACGCGGTTGGTGGCCGCCAGGAGGATGACGCCTTCCTGGGTTTCCAGCCCGTCCATTTCCACAAGGAGTGCGTTGAGGGTCTGTTCACGCTCGTCGTGTCCGCCTCCGATTCCGGAGAAACGGGAGCGTCCGACGGCGTCGATTTCATCGATGAAGATCAGGCAGGGGGCAACTTTGCGGGCCTGTTCGAACATGTCGCGTACGCGGCTTGCGCCCACGCCGACGAACATTTCCACGAAGTCCGAACCGCTGATTGCGAAGAAGGGAACACTGGCTTCGCCCGCGACCGCCTTGGCCATCAGAGTCTTGCCTGTTCCCGGAGGCCCGACCAACAGCGCGCCTTTCGGAATCCTCCCGCCGAGCAGCTTGTATTTGAGGGGATCCTTGAGGTAGTCGACGATCTCCTTGGTTTCTTCCTTGGCTTCATCGCAGCCTGCGACGTCATCGAATTTCTTGCCGTGCTCATCCGGCATGATCATCCGGGCGCGGCTTTTGCCGAACTGCATTGCGCCGCGGTTTGCGTTGTTGATCTGACGCGAGAAAAGGAAATAGAGAAGCCCGATGATGATGATTCCGATGATGAAATTGATCAGCAGCGCCTTCCACCATTGTTCCCGCTGCATTACCTTGACCTGGGCGGACGTGAGCTGCTGCATCAGGGAATCGGTCATGACCACTCGCGTGGAGTAGACCTGATCGGGTTTCTGGCCGCCTTTGCTGCTGAGGTTCTTGGGAGTGTCCGCCGTTGCCGGGGTTTTGAATTTTCCTTCGATGTAGTATACGTTGTCCGATTCGGGCGTGAGGGCCGCGGAAAGGATGTCTCCCGCCTTCAGCCGCTGTTCGAACTGGGATTGGGTCCATTCCTCCGGGTTGTTCAGCAGGGAAGAAGACCGAAGGACAAACAATGCGATCAGTCCGAGGAAAACAAACAGCCAGATAAATACCGCGGGCGAGGGCCCCTTTGGAAATTGGCTGTTGCGCATGGGTGGCTTTTGCGGATCTTTGTTATCGTTCATTTTTTTCCTGAGAGTTATTCGATTTTTAATTCATGAAAACGGAGAAGAATTGCACAAAAATTTTTTCCCGGCAAAGAAATCCATTGGTGAAAACGCAATCCGCCGGATCGAAAAAAATCATTTGGGTCCGAACATCTTGTAGCCGACGAATCCGAGGAGCACTACAACGACCAGTACCAGGAGTCCGATCAGCAGGAAAATGATCTTCTGGCTTTTTTTGCTATCGGCCTTGTTTTTTTCCGCGTAAGGGGAAATCGCATCCAGTTTTTTGATCGAGGAGGAAGACGTGGGGTTTACTTTGAGGCTGATTCCCGTGATGTTGCTGGTTTTGTCGGCGGGATTGGCTTTTTCATCGCAGTCGTAGAGCATTTCGACATCGCCGAGCTGGATAATGTCGCTGTTCTTCAATTCCTGCTCCATGACGGGCACATTGTTGACACGCGTCCCGTTGGTGCTGTTGTTGTCTTTGATGATATAGGTGTTGCCGTTCTTTATGAAAGAACCATGGTAGGTGCTTATGGTGGGATCCATAATGCAGATGTCACGCTCCTCGATTCTTCCGACAGTATAAGTATCTTTCGTCAGTTCGAACACCTTGCCGCGCAACTGTTCCGAAAGAATTGTGATTTTTGGGGACCCAGCCATAATCAAACTCCTGATTTTAAATTCCTCAAAACCGGCCCTGCTTCTTATTTTGCGGAAATATACACAGTATCATCAATATAGTTGCTATACTGGAACTCGACAAGCCTGAAACCGAAAAAAAAAGCAAAAAAAATATGTTTTTTCATTTTCATATTGTATTTTCCGGCTCCTCATTGTAGAGTAATGAATTCCGGGAGTGAAATTGTAACAACTATGAGGGAATAGATATGATTTCTGAAAAGCGGGCCGATTTTTCGCGGATCCCCCAGCCGCCGCAAGATAAAATGGGGTTCATCGACGATCTGAAAAAACCAATGACCGACTGTTTTACCCCAGGCAAAGGCCTTCCCCCCGGCGCGACGAAGGACTGTATGAAAAACGGAGCGGAAATCCATCTCGGCTTCCCGAAAGACAAACTTCCGGAAACTGCTTTCGAGTCCTTGCGTAAAGTTCTTTCCTCCAAGGGAATACAGGAAAAGAAGAATGCTTATCCGCTGGAATTCCAATTGGATAAAACGCTCTCCCGCGAAGAATACGAGGTGACCGCTGACTCCGCGAAAACCGTGATCCGCGCGGCGGATTCGGACGGGTTGCGCCGGGCGGTTTATTTTCTGGAAGACCGCATCCGCGAAGTGGAAGGTCCCGCCGTCATGGAAGGAAGCTGGAAACGGCATCCTTTCGTGAAACACCGCATTTCCCGCTGTTTCTTCGGTCCGACCTACCGTCCGCCTTTCTTCATCGACGAGCTGACAAACGACATTGATTATTATCCGGATACTTACCTCAACAAGCTGGCCCATGAAGGGATCAACGGACTCTGGCTTTCGATGTATTTCCGCGATCTGCCGTCGTCGATCTTTCCGGGACGCGGCAAGGACGCTCAAAAGCGTTTTGCGAAACTGCGTCAGACCGTGGAGCGCTGCGGACGGTTCGGCATCCGGATCTACATTTATTTCTGCGAGCCGAAGATGTTCGGCACAACTCATTATTCCGTGCCGGTCGAAGAGGCGGCGGATCATAAGGAACTGCTGGGCGGAGAGGAAGACGGTTTTTTCTCCTTCTGCACCTCTTCGGAAACCGGGAAAAAATATCTTGCCGAATCGGTGGAGACTCTCTTTTCCGCGGTCCCGGCACTGGGTGGAATCATCAACATCATGTTCGGGGAAGACAACGGCGCGTGCGTCAACTGGATGATGTACGATCATAAGCCGAGAAAGATGTGTCCGGTCTGCTCCAAACGGGAGCCGTCGGAAATCTTCGGAGAGTCCGCGCGGATCATGACCGAAGCCATGCACCGTGCCAGTCCGGACGCTGAATATATCGGCTGGTTCTATGCGCCGGGCCAGCGGGACGGTTCCCCGTTCATGCACCGTCTGGAAAAGGTCGCGGACCACTGGCCGGAGGAAAGCGGTCTGATGTTCAACCTTGAGTCGGGCGGCGTGGAAGTCCAGCTCGGAAAGGGACGCAATGTGTTCGACTATTCGCTTGCGTATATCGGACCTTCCGAACTGTTCCGCAGCGTGGCTTCCCGGACAAAGAAAATGGCGGCCAAGATTCAGGTCGGATGCTCCCACGAAAACGCGTCCGTGCCGTTTATTCCGGTTCCCGGCAACCTGTATGAAAAATACAAGGTCATGAACGAATTGGGCGTGTATGCGGCGATGCAATGCTGGTATTTCGGAAACTATCCGGGCCTTATGAACAAGGCGGCCGGAGAACTCTCCTTCGAGCCGTTCCCGAAGACGGAAGAGGAGTTCCTGACCATGCTGGCGCGTCCGGACTGGCGGCAGGATGCCCCGACGGTTGTCCGGGCGTGGATGCTCTTCTCCCGAGCCTACCGGAAATTTCCCGCGAACATTGCCTTCGAATGGTTTGGTCCGCTCCATCAGTCGATCGGCTGGCCGCTTCATCTTTTCCCGGTCGAGGAGCCGATTTCCCCAAGCTGGATTCTGAAGCACTTTCCGGAAGTCAGCGGCGACCGTATCGGGGAATGTCTCGGCTTCCAGCATACGCTTGAAGAGGCGCTTGTTCTATGCCGCGAGATGTTCGAAACCTGGCGGGAAGGATTCAAACTGCTGGAGTCCGTTCATCCGCAGGATCCCGCACGGAAAGCGGACGTCGATCTGGCGGAAGCGATTCTTCTCCAGATGCACAGCACATACAACATTCTTCAGTTCTATTCAGCACGGGAAAAGATGTTCCGCGACCATGTGGACTGTCTTTCCTTCCTCCGCGGGATCGTGGAGAGCGAAATTGCCAACACTCTGCGCATGAAGGAACTGTGCGAACGCGATTCCCGTCTCGGCTATCATTCCGAGGCGGAAGGTTATCTCTTCTTCCCGGAAAAGCTCGCGGCGCGGGCGGAACTGCTCCGCCTTCTGCTGGAAGAGGATTTCCCGCGGTTCCGTCTGGACGATCCGGCCATCGACGAATATACCGGAAAGAAGCCGACCGGCCCCACCGCCGTCTCCACCAGGAAAGGAGAGGCTCTTCAGCCCAATCCGATTCCCGGGAAGAATGCTTTCTGGGCTTCATATCACGATGGGGAGACCCTGTATTTCACGGTGGAAGGCCTGTCCGACGAGGATTTCTGGCTGGAGATCGAACCTTGCCGTCTGTGGCAGGCGTTTCGGATCGATTTCCGGAAAAACGAAGAGGATATCGTCTACGACTTCATTTTCCGGATTCCTCCGAAAATCTCCTTCAAACACGAGAAGAACCGGGTTACCGCGGGGATTCCTCTTTCCCTTTTTGACGGATACCGTCATGAAGGATTTCCCATGCGGGTGAACATCCAGGGCAAAGATTTCTCATGGGCGGGCGGAAAACCGTGGGAGTCGCGTCTCCTTCAGCGTGACTTCAATCCGAACAATACCGGCTGGCTGATCCTGCAATAAGAAAGACTTCGAACCATCAAGATGAATACGATTACGCTGAAACCCGATCGGGACTTTACCCTTCTGAAAAAGCATCCGTGGATATTTTCCGGCGCGGTGGCAAAAATGGAGGGGCATCCGGAGAACGGAGAGACTGTCCGTATCGTCAGCTCCAAAGGCGCTTTTCTTGCGTTCGGAGCCTGGTGTCCAAGCTCAAACATTGCCGTCAAAGTATGGACGTTCAACGAGTCAGAACCTGTGGATGAAGCCTTTTTCGAACGCCGGGTCGAGACGGCGTTCCGCTTGCGGCAGGGCGTTTTTGCGGGCGGCCTGCCGGATGCCTTCCGTCTGGTCAATGCGGAGTCGGACGGCCTGCCCGGTCTGATTGCGGACAAGTTCGGCGAATTTATCGTCTGCCAGTTCACCGGGGCCGGAGCCGAATTCCACCGGAAGGTGATTGCGGAAATCCTTGGAAAATACGCAGGGAAGGGCGTCTATGAACGTTCGGACGTCGAAAGCCGTCAGAAGGACGGTCTGGAGTTCCGCACCGGCGTCCTGAGCGGAGAAACGCCCCCGGATCGTCTGGCATTCACCGAAAACGGAATCCGCTTCCAGTGCGATGTGAAGCAGGGACACAAGACCGGTTTCTATCTGGATCAGCGTTTCAACCGGAAAGAGGTCATGGAGGCCGCGGCCGGCGCGGAAAATGTCCTGAACTGTTTTTCCTATACCGGCGGTTTCGGGTTGGCCTCGCTGCGCGGCGGCGCGAAGCATGTCGTCAACGTGGATTCCTCTGAACCCGCTTTGAAGGAGGCGTCCGACAATGCCGCCCTGAACGGATTTCCCGGAGAGTCCTTTGAAACGGTCTGCGCCGATGTATTTCAGTATCTGCGGCTCTGCCGGGATTCCCGGAAAACCTTCGATCTGATCGTGCTGGACCCTCCGAAATTCGCCGAAAGCTACACGCACAAGGAGAAGGCCGCGCGCGGATACAAGGACATCAATCTGCTGGCCATGAAATTGCTCCTTCCGGGGGGGAAACTGTTCTCATTTTCCTGTTCAGGGGCGATGGACGACCTTCTGTTCGGCAAAGTCGTGGAGTCCGCCGCATTGGATGCGGGCGTCGATTTCCGGATCGTGAAATGGCTGTCGCAAGGGCCCGATCATCCTGTCTCGGCATATTTCCCGGAAGGACGCTACCTCAAGGGATTATACGGCATCCGCTGCTGATATAAGTTTCTTTCAGGAAAATCGAAAAAGAACCTTATTCAAGGTGGAAAACCTCTTTCATTTCCTCTTCCTTGGCCTTGTCGGCTCCGGGTGCGGCGCAGACCAGATTTTCCGTCATCTGTTTCCACCACTTGTGGCAGCGTTCGTAATTGCCGATTTTTGCGAACTCTTCTTCGCTTTCGATCTCCATGTATCCGAACATCACGTTGGTGCCCGGATGATGGAATATGGAATAATTGTGCACGCCATGGCGCTTGATGATGGCGGCCAGCTCCTCCGGAATCGGGTTGTGCGCACGGGTATATTCGGCGATGCGTCCCGGCTGGACTTCCATGAAAAAGGCTTTGCGGATCATTTCGGTCTCCTCAATATTGAAGGGTGAACAGGGCGAATTCTTCCAGTTTATCCAACTGGATTTCCAGAGAGTGCCCTTTGCGTTCGAATGGATACGGGGCATCTTCCGGAGCGAGGAACAGCCCTTTGACCGCGTATTTTTCGGGCAGGTTCAGGCGAATCGTCAAGCCTTGCACCGGAAGCGGCGGCAGTTCCAGCGGGAGGTTCAGGAGGGACAATACGAGACGTTTCCGTTCCGGCTGGTCGAACAGAGTCATTTCCACGGCGCCGGGCGCGTTGGTTTCGACGATTGGCGTTCCGCGGAGCCGTTTCATCAGGGACGTGAGAATCGCGTGATGATACGGGAAGGGGATTTCTTCCAGATTGCCCGCGACATACAGGACTTCCCCTTTGCCGTATTTGTGCCGGACCAGTGCCGGAGACGCGGTTTCCTTCATCGGCGGATTGCTGATTGCCGAGCCGAAACGGTTGATTTCCTCCGCGGAAGAAATCGGGAGAGTGAGCGTGCCGACTACCTCGGTGTCCGGACCGGCTTCCACGATCAGCTGACGGCTGTTGAGCATCAGCGGATAATCCTTCGTTGCCCCGGGAATCGCGTCCGGCGAAACGGGTGCGATGTAGGTGATCGGATCGGTCTGTTTTCCGGCATAATGGATTCCGAAGAGGTCGGCCAGTTTGAAGTCGGGAAGCATGCCTTTGCCGGGATCATACAGCGAGGTCCGGAAGGAAGCATACAACTTCCCGCCTTCGCTCACATATTCCCTCAGGGCGGCGCACTCGGCATCGGTCAGGCATGAAGCATCGCTGAGCACGGTCACCGGTGTATTTTTGAGCTTTTCCGGGTCCGAACCATGGACAAACGAAAACAGGAGATGCGCTTCCTGGAATGCGGAAACCAGATTCCGGCGTGTTCCCGTAAACGGATGGGAATGAGCCTTCTCGAATACTTCGATCGGAGCGGGCGTGTCGTCCAGATTGATCAGGGAGAACGGACTGTGGAAAATGCCGATGTCGGCCAGCGGAACGGAGGCGCTGTCCAGATACTTTTCGAACCGGGCATAAGAAGTATTGATTTCCCGCGCGTGTTCATAGAAACGGCGGTCCAGCGTTCCGCGCGGATCGATGGCGTCGATCAGTGTGAAAGACGCCTGATTGGCGATGGCCGCGTAGGAACGCATCAGCAGATTGCTGAAGGAACGCTCCGTGGTATGGTGAATCAGGTTTTCGCACCGGGGCGTCATGAATTCCATGGGGTGGATTTTTGAAAGGGCGCTGAAAAACTTGCAGATGTAAGACTGTTCGATGCGGTCGCCGACAAAGTCGCCCGCGAGGAAGTCGCTGGAACGAAAGAACCCGTCCCCCACGCCGCTGTCGCGTCCGCGCATGATGCTGGCGGTCTGGAGTGTGACGGTGCGGTCCGGGGTGCGTTTCCTGACCGTCTCATAGATGTTTTCTGCGAATTCGTCCAGCCAGAGACGACGACAGCGGTCAAGCGCGATCCATGACGGATCGTTCCAATCCGCGATCCGGGGAAGTTCGGAATATCCGGTTTCCTTATGGAAACGTTCGCGGCAGTACGGACAATAGCAATGCTGATAATTGCCGATCATGTCGATCCAGAAGCCGGGACATTCATATCTGGAATTCAGCTCGTCCAGAAGATCAAGGAAATACTGTCCAAAACCGGTGTTCGGACAACACTGTCCGAAACGGTATCCATAATGATCGACGGTTCCTTTTCCATCAGGAAGAATGATGCGCCACTCGGGATGGGCGTCATGGGCCGCGCGGCTCCAGACATTCAGATAGATCTGCACTTTGATTCCGCGTTTCCGGCAGGCATCCACGGTCTCACCGAGAAGGTCGCGTCCGTGAAGCTGTTTGTGCTGGAAGCCGACTTTCGTCGGCCAGTAACAGAGGCCGAGGCACGAACCCGCGTAAATTTCCGCGGTGTCGACCTTGGCAAGTTCCATCATTTCGGCATACTTTTCCGGAGAAAAGTCCCGGAGGAATTCTTCGTTCCAGTCGGGGATGTGCATATCCACCAGAAGGCGACGGAAAGACTTTTCAAACCATGCCTTGGAAATCATGGAACATTTTCCTTCTGTTGTTTTATTTGTCCAGTTCGGCCAGAATGTTTTCGCAGGAAACGATTTTTTCACGGAGATCGTTCAGGGAATAGTAATAGTGGTTGCTGGCTTCGAACCCGATCCGAGAATCCTTTCTGGCGATTTCGTAAAGTTCCGCGGCCAGCTCCATTTCCTCCCGGGCGCACGCCTTCATGACGGCGCGGTCGAATCCGTTGTCGCGGGCTCGCGTGAAGCGGATCTGGAGATAGGTGCTGCGCAGATGGCAGTAGGCGGCTCGGGCAATGACGCATATTTCCTCATATTCGGCCCTTTCCTTTTCCCGGATCAGCGGTTCGAGGCCCGCCAGAATATCCAGTCCTTTTTTCCAGCCTTCCGTGAGCTTGCGGAACTGATCCTCCAGAACGTCTTCCGGATAGATGCCGCTCCAGCCTTTCAGGTCGTCGTATGGGAACCCGATCATGGTGGCATGATAACCGGTCTTTTTCAGATGAAGCAGATTCATCGGACCGTAGTTCATCGGGCCGACATAGATCGTTCCGATGTAGAACGGAAATTCACGGAAGGATTCGCTGAACTGCTTCCACGCCTGACACACTTTTTGCGCGGCTTCCTTGTGGAATTTCCCCGCGGCGACTTCTTCCGGCGAAGCGGTCAGAATATCGAGGTTGCCGCCGGGGAACCCGCCCAGCGTCCAGCTCAGCATCAGTCCGTTCACGCCCACTTTCGCCAGATTGTCCAGGTGTTCCTGAATCAGATAAGGAACGGGGATGTAAGGCACGCCGGAAAGTTCCCATGAGTTGTTGATCTGGACTTTTGCAACCACGCCGATTCCGAGTTTCTGGGCATGTTTCCAGACCTCGACGGCTTCCCGGCTCGGGCCGACCTGGGAAATGGAATAGTCGATTACGCTTCCCTTGATTCCGCCCGCGTTCGTCTCTTTGCCCCATTCGCTGACGGTCGTCACGTAAACGTTCCGTGGCAGATGATCCAGCACGGCTTTTTTGAAATCGATGTTGTCGGTGTCGGAGAGGTTTTTGCGCCATGCCCAGTCGTAGACCAGGAGCTTCGCGTCCGGAGCGGACGCATGCATGCCGCGTTCCATCGCCGTGATGACCTTCGCAATGATTTCTTCGCCCGGGACATTGCGACAGCTGGGGCACTCGTCTTTCCTGAGGGAATAGTTGCAGTTGGTCGGGTTTTCGGACATGGTGATGGTAAGCAGTCCGCCCAGTTCGGGCACATCGCGGAAAAGAGATTTCACCGCGTTTTCAAGCCATTCCAGCGGTTCGCTCGTGCGGGTGATGCAGATGGTCTTCGTGTTGTTCGCCGGAACATCGATTCCTCCCCAGTGCGGTTTCTTTTCGTAGAAGGGCAGGGGCATGCAGCGGGGCTCGTTGAGGTAGAGATAAACCTTGACGCCGTAGCGGGAACAGCGGTCCACGATCTTTTTCAGATTCTCCACGCGCTTTTCATGCCCTTCGGAGTATTCTTCCGCGCCGGGGATCGGACAAAGAAGATACATCAGCGCATGCATCCAGACGCCTTTGATTCCCATGGAGGCATATTGCGCCAGCAGGTTTTCCGGGACCGGGTCCAGAATGTCCGCATTGGCAAGGACGTCTCCGCAGCTCGCCGCGTAGGAATGGATGAAGTTGAACTCGAATTTATCCTTTCCACCGGAGGATGGACGAGCGGCGTATTTCTCCGCGAATGCAAAAGGAGGCTCCTGATAAGCCATGTCTTTTTCAGGAAAATGCTTCCGTAGGTCTTCTTTCAACTGGACCGTGGCGGCGCGTTCCGCGGGAGTCAGGGGTGCATAACGCAGCGTTTCACAGTTCGGTTTCAGTTTTCCGACTTTCGACCAGAAAAAGTCTTCCTCTTTCAGGGTATACGCCATTTTTTCAGGCTTCCAGTCCAGAAGGAAAAGGAGCTGTTCATAATTCAGAAGCTGCCAGTTGTTGCGGATCAGGGTCAGGTAGCCGTGAGTTCCCCATTTTTTCGGGACATTCGGAGTGCCGTTCAGTCCCATTTCAACGGCAGCATTCAGAACTTCCGCTTCAGAACATCCCAGAATTTCCGCGATTTTCCGGGGAGGAACCATTTCCCAATTCCGCCAGACGAACGCCTGCCAGCGGGTGGGGAAGTGGGGATAGGGAACGGGACTCGGTGCGCTTCCGACGGGCAAATCTTCCAATTTCATAAGGTTTCTCTCTGTGCGTGTTTAAATGAAATGTTAATTTTAACATCCTGATAAAATATTACCTGAAACACAAATTGCAAGCCGTAGAAAGAAACGAAAAAGGCTTTTTACGGTAAAATTACGTTCGATTCATAAAAATAATGAGTGAAAGTGAATGGGTCAGGCATTCATTCGAGGGCAAAAAAAATACGCGGCGATTTGCCGTAATATTTTTTGAATTCCTTCGAGAAATTGAACTGGCTGGAGAATCCGACCCGTTCCGCCGTTTCCTTCACGGAACAGTTCCTCGTCCGGAGGAATTCAAGCGCACGTTCCATCCGGCGCGAGACGATGTAGCGGTGAACCGGCCGGTTCTGATATTGGCGGAAAAGCTTGTTGATTGCCGACGGACAAAGCCCGAACTCGTTTGACAGACGTAACAGGGAAAGATCGCCGTCCAGATTCATTTCAATGAAGTGACGGATGGCGTCCATGACCGGTGGAACGATTGTTCCCTTGCATTCGTCGGACAGCCGCTGGAGAAGTTCAAAGCAGATTCCCGCATTGAGGGAAGGGACCGGTTCGCCCGTGGATATGAACTGTGCCCGGAGTGCATCGTACGCGGCAAGGAAAAATCCCGGATTTTTCAGTTGGATGCAGCTCTTTCCTGAAAAGTTCGACTGCGTCAGTATTTCATGGAGCAGAGTGCCTTTTATGACAATAGACTTTTTTTCGGAAAACCCGTCCGGACCGGTCATGAACTCATAGTCCTGAAACGGACGGAAAATCATCAGGTCGCCCTGTTCCATCAGGAAGCATTGCTGATCATAGCGGACGTATTCGGAACCCTCCAGAACCAGCCGGAGGGAAAGGAAGTCCGGATGTCCTATCCATGCACGGTGTCCCGGCAGAAGCCGGTGTTTCACGAGGCTGTGCGCATACAGCATGGAATCCGAACAAAGCGGGGAGGCGAAAAGACATTCGAAATCGGTATAGCGCCCTTTTGTCGAGTAGTAGAAATACTTCTCTTTCGAAGTTTCCTGTCCTTTTTTCCAAGCGCCCTTCGAAAAGATGGCGTCATCTTCGAGCTTTTTCATAAAATCTCCGAAAACAAATGTTTTTTATCTTTTTCAATATGTATTCTAGCACAAAGGCGGTTGTTTTTCAAATTGGAAAAGATATTTTGAATGACAACAGCCCGAAGAAAGGATTATTTTCATGAAACCGATCACCTGGAGTTTTGGAATGCAGAGCCGCGCGGCGTCCCGCGTGGGAGCCAACCCCGATCTGGCTGGCGCGGCGGAAGCCGCCGCACGGGCGGGGATGACGGAGGCCATCGTTTTCGGAAAGGACCACACCGGATTCTGCTTCCATCCGACGAAAGTGGGAGTCACGCATCCGGGATTGAAAATCAACCTCACCAAAGGAATGACCGACGAGCTCCACAAGCGCGGCATGAAAGCAATTGCGTATGTCAACTTTGGAATGGACGGCGAAGCCGCCCGCCGCCGTCCGGAATGGCTTCAGGAATCCGCACCGGGCTCTTTCTTCACCACAAAGGACCACTTCGCCGATCTCTGCCTTTACAGCGGATATCTGGACGAATATCTTCTGCCCATCCTCAAGGAAATGCTCACGGACTGCGGAGTAGATGGTTTCTTTCTGGACACCATGTCGGCGTTCCATTACTGCTGCTGTTCCGTCTGTCGCGCCGATTACAAAGCGAAAACCGGACACGAATTGCCTTTGCCGGAAGATAAGAACAATCCGGAATGGAATGTCTTCGGTCCATACTCCTTCCGCCGGATGAATGACACCATTGCCAAGGTCCGGGAGAGTATCCGGAAACTACGCCCGGACGCGACCGTGATTTTCAACCATGTGGGCGGGCCTATTTATCCCTTTGCGTTTCCGGGAGTGCCGGACGGCGTGGTTTCCTGCGATCCGCCGGCTTTCTTTCCATGGATTTCCCTGTATTCGAACTACATGTCGTCCCTTCCGGTCACGGGAGACGTTTTTATCGAACGTTTTGCGCGGGGGTGGGGCGACCGCACCGCCAACAGCGACTTGACCATGGTTTACAAAAGCGCCATCATCTTCATGTATGGACAGCGTTTCTGTGTAGGCGACCGCATGCATCCCGAAGGAAGACTTGCCCCCGGTTCGCTTCATGCGATGAACCTCATTTCAAAGACCTGGCGGAAAATGAACCGTCTGATTCCTTCGTCCGCAGAACTTGCACCGGACATTCTTTTCCTTTATTCGGAGACTTTCCTTTCCGGAACCGCGATGCATTCATTCGCCCGAAGCGAGGCATGGCAGAAGAAGTTCATCGCTGTTCTGGGAACGTACCGTCTCCTTCTGGATTGCGGCCGCAGTTTCATGGTGTCTCCCGAAATGGCATTGGAACGGAACCTGAACACGAAACGGTTCCTGATCATTTCCGCAACCGAATATCTGAGGCCGGAAACGGAAAAGCTTATCCGGCAGTTTGTCGTGGACGGCGGGAATGTGCTTGTTGCTGAAATCCTTCCGCGACTGGATGACGATTCCATTCCCGACTGGCTCGGCATCCGCGGCGAGGCGTCCGAGGCATATCAGCCGTGTCTCTATCTGCCGGATTTCCGGAAACGGATCGCGGACAGTGAACGGATTCTGGTTCGCGGGGATGTCCGGAAAATCGAACTTTCCACCGCCAGACCGCTTCTGTTCGGATACCCGCAATATGACATGACCCTGATGGGCGGCGGCTACAATTCGTCCGCCGCCGAACCCGCGGATATGCCGCTTCTGACCGTCAACAGCTATGGAAAAGGAAAGGTCTACTTCCTGAACTGCGCCCTGTTTACCGATTATGGCGACAGCGCTTCCCCCGAACAGCGGCAATGGGCGGCGGACCTTCTTAAAAAGCTGTGGAAAAATGCTTCCTTCGAGCTGGAATCTCCTTCGGGGAATGTGGAAATCGCCTCATGGCGCGACGGTGAAAAAACTTCCGTTCACGTGCTGGTCAACCACGGCGGACGCAGGGGTTCTCTTCAATATTTGTATACCTCTGAACAGATCGATGCTCCCCAGCCGGTCTATGAAGTCGTCCTGAAAGTTCGCGTGAAGACAAAGAACCCGAAGGTTATGCTCAACGGAAAGAAGACGGAATTTAACCGGAACGGGGAGTTCCTCCATATTCCGGTCCGCATGGATGAAGTCTGGAAAATCGTGAAAGTGACGGAATAAAAGAATGTTTGCCGGAATCGCCTTGTCCGTGCTCGCCGGAGGAATCTGGACGCTGACCGGTGTAGTCAACAGCTGCTGCGCCCGGTTCAAATTGGACCTGGTTACCTATCTGCTGGCGAATACACTTTTTTCCCTGCTTCTGACGTCCCTGCTGTTCATTCATCCGGACGGTTTTCTTTCCAGAAACACCGTCCTTCTGGCCGGAATCCTGATTCCGGCCGGAGTGCTGAACACTTCGGGCGCTCTTGCCCTGCAAAAAGGCTTGCAGAAGGGACATCACGGAATTGTTTTCCTGATTGCCCAGTCGGCGCTGGTCCTGCCGTTCCTGACCGGCGTGGTGTTCTTCGGTGAAAAACCGGGCGCGCTCCGCTGGCTGGGAGCCTTCTTCATTCTGACCGGAATGATTTTCTGCGCCGTCCCGAAAATCCGGGAGGAAAAGAATGGAATTTCGGTGGAAAAAGGATGGCTGTTTTATGCAGTCGCGTCGTTTTTTCTCTTCGGGGTTGCCCAATCCCTGATGACTGTGCCGTCTTTCTGGAAAGGATTCACGGACGGCGCGGGAGTTCGGACTCCTCTGATCTATGCGGGCAGTTCCCTGCTTATGGTGATTACCTCGCTGTATCCGCCGGTCCGGAAGAAACTGGTTTTCAACAAGGCGCTGATGCTCTGCGGGGTGATTGTATCCATATTGAATACGGCGTCCATGGGGATCATTTTCGCCGCACTCGACCTTCTTTCCAAAGGAGGGATCGGAGCTGTCGGATTTCCCCTTGCCATCAGCGCGTCTCTGGTCGGGTTTACGCTCTACAGTTTGTTCGTGATGAAGGAAAAGTGCTACGCGTTCACGATTCTGGGACTGTTCGTGATTCTGGCGGGAGGCGTCCTGATTTCAGTCTGATGCCGTAAAGGTGCAAAAAGCGGCCGCGGTTCCCGGAAACAGGAGCCGCGGCCGAATGTTTTTTTCTCGGGATCAGGTCAGATCATGGAGTCCCACAGGGCGGGATCTTCCAGCTTGGCCTTGACCGCGTTGACGAACTTCGCGCCGTCGGAACCGTCGACGATGCGATGGTCCACGCTGAGCGTGACTTTCATCATTTCCTTCGCGACGATCGAGCCGTCCTTCTCCACCACCGGAGTGGGGATCGCGGAAGAAACCGCGAGGATGCCCGCTTCGCCGGGGTTGATGATCGCGGCGAAGTTCTCCACGTTCATCATGCCCATATTGGAGATGGTGAAGGTTCCGCCGGAAATCTCTTCCGGGGTGAGCTTGCCGGCGCGGGCCTTGGCGGCCTGTTCGGCAATCTCGTCCTGGAGCTCGTCCAGCGCCTTCTTGTCGGCGTTGCGGATCACGGGGACGATCAGGCCGTTGTCCAGGCTGACCGCGATGCCGAGGTTGACCTTGGATTTCTGCCTGATGGCATCGCCGGTGCATTCGGCGTTGACGGTCGGGAACTCGCGGAGGGCGAGGGCGACCGCTTTCGCGACGAACACGTTCACGCTGATGCTGATGTTCTGTTTCTTGAGGGCGGCGCGCTTGGCCTTGACCGCGGTCATGTCGATGGAGACCGTCACGTAGAAGTGCGGCATCACATGCTTGGACTCGGTCAGGCGGCGCGCAATGATCTTGCGCATCGTGCTGAGGGGCTTGGGCTGTTCGAAGACCGCGTTCTTGACGTCCGCGAGCGTGATGCGTCCGCCGTCGCCGCTGCCCGTGAGGGAAAGCAGTTCCAGCTTGGCGTCTTTCGCCACGTTCAGGGCGACCGGGGTGATCTTCTTGGAGTTGTATCCGGAGTTGTCCAGATACGTCTTGACGTCTTTTTCCGTGACGCGTCCGGCTTCGCCGCCGGTGCCCGGAACTTTGTTGATGTCGATCAGGAAATCCTTCGCGAACACCTTGGCGCGCGGAGAGACCGCCTTCTTGGCCGGAGCCGCGGGCGCCGCCTTGGGAGCGGACACAGGGGCCGAGACAGGAGCGGACGCCGCCGGAGCGGGAGCCGCGGAAGGAGCCGCCGCTTTCGGAGCGGAGGCGGCGGCCGGAGCCGGGGCAGCCGCCTTGGGAGCGGCCGCGGGAACGGCGCTTTCCTTGAGCAGCGCGGAGATGTCCTCGCCGGGGGTTCCGACGATGAGTCCGGTGCAGAGCACGGGGACTTCCTTGCCGGCGGGCACGAGAATCTTCAGTATCGTGCCCTCGAACTGGGATTCGACATCAAGAACGGCTTTGTCCGTTTCCACGTCGAACAGGACATCCCCCTTCTTGATCGTATCGCCCTCTTTGACCTTCCACGACTGAATCGTGACGGTCTCCTCGGATTGACCGAGTCTGGGTATGGGTATTTTTGTTGCCATTGAAAGGGCCTCTTCCGGTTACAGAATTTTCTTTGCGGTTGCGACCATTTCCTCCGGTGTGGGGAGGAAGGCCTTTTCCAGACTCTGCGCCTGGGGAGCGATTCCGTTCTTTGCGCCGAGCTTGAGGACCGGTGCGTCGAGGGAGTCGAAGCATTCGGCCACGATGCGGGAGACGATTTCACCCGTGAAGCTGCCGATGTCGACGCACTGGCTGATCACGACGCATTTACCGGTCTTGCAGACGGAGGCAAAGACGGTTTCCCAGTCGAACGGAACGAGCGTGCGGACGTCGATGAGCTCGACGCTGACGCCTTCGCCGGCGAGAGTCTCGGCGGCCTTGATGGCGTCCACGACGGCCGGACCCCACGCGACGAACGTGATGTCGGAACCTTCACGGACCACGTTGGCCACGCCGAACGGGATGGTGTAGGGGGCTTCCGGAACCACGCCCTTGTTGTTGTAGAGAAGCTGGCCTTCGACGAACACGACCGGGTTGTCTTCGCGGATCGCGGTCTTCAGCAGGCCCTTGGCGTCGTAAGGATTGGACGGATAGGCCACGTAGGTGCCGGGGATGTGGGCGAAGATGGATTCGAGGGACTGCGAGTGCTGTCCACCGTATCCCTTGCCGCCGCCGACGGAGCAGCGGATGACCATCGGAACCTTGGTGGAGGCGCCGGTCATGTAATGCCACTTGGCGGCCTGGTTGGAGATCTGGTCGGAGGCCATCAGGGCGAAGTCCATATACATGAGTTCGACGACGGGGCGGTAGCCGGTCATGGCCATGCCGACGCCGGTGCCGATGATGGCGGCTTCGGAGATCGGGGAGTTGAACACGCGGGCGCGGCCGAAATATTCGAGCATGCCCTTGGTCAGTTTGAACGCGTTGCCGTAGTCGGCGACGTCCTCGCCGTAGCAGACCACGCGGGCGTCGCGTTCCATTTCCTCGATCATGGCTTCCTTGATCGCATCCTTGTAGGTGATGCGGCTTTCGGCGTCGCGCTTGACCGACGGACGGGGACCGCGGGACATGAGCTGGTTGTAGGGAGCGGGAACGACCTCGCTGGAGGTTTCCGCATACATGTATTTGATGACGTCTTCGGCCTTCGGATCATCGGAATCGGCGGCGCGGCGGGCGGCCTTTTCATTGCGTTCGGCCACGGTCTTTTCCATGGCGGCGAGTTCCTTTTCGGAGAAGACGCCGGCTTCGATCAGTTTCTTGCGGAAAGAGGGGACCGGGTCGACTTCCTTCCAGAGGGCTTCCTCTTCCTTGGAACGGTATTCGGTTCTCGGGTCGGAGAGGGAGTGTCCGAAGTAGCGGTAGGTGTTGAATTCATAGAACACCGGGCCTTCGCCCTTGGCGATCAGTTCCTTGGCGCGTTCGATGGCGTCGCGGACCGCGAGGGGATCCATGCCGTTGACCACTTCCGCGTGCATGTTGCAGTCGGAGAAGCCGGCGGCGCGGCGTGCGAGCGGAGAAACGCCCGTGACTTCACGGTCGGCGCGTCCGGTCATGCCGTAGTGGTTGTTGATCAGGCAGTAGACGATCGGGAGACCGAAATTGATGCTGGAGAGGGCGGGATCGGTGAACTGCTTCTGGGAGGCCCAGTTGAGGGACTCGAGCACGACGCCGTTGGAATAGGCGCCGTCGCCCGCGAAGGCGCAGACCACTTTGCCCTGTTTTGCCTTGTCGATGTCGATGCGGCTGGTCATGGCCGCGCCGGTCGCGATCGGAATGCCGCCGCCGACAATGGCGTTGGCGCCGAGGTGTCCCACGCGGAAGTCCGCGATGTGCATTCCGCCTCCGCGTCCCTTGCCGTAGCCCGCTTCCTTGCCGAAGAGTTCGGCGATGGTGCGGAATACATGGTCTTCGAGGACCGCTTCGAGGAGTGCGTCGCCGGAGAGGGACGCGAATTCAGGGCAGCGGGCCTTGAGCTGGGCTTCGGTCATGCGCTTGATGGCATGGAAGCCTTTGGCGATGGAGTCGCCGTGGCCGCGGTGGGTCGAGGTGATCTCATCGGAAATCTTGAGGACGGAGCAGACGCCCGTCGCGGTGGCTTCCTGGCCGATGGAAAGGTGGGTCGGGCCGCGGTATTCGTAATCGGAAAGCTTCTCGTAGGCGCCGTTCTTGAGCTTGAGGATCATTTCTTCGAATTCACGGATCACGAGCATGGATTCGTAGATTTCGGCCAGTTCTTCCTTCTTGATCTTGCCGGCCTTGAATTCCTTCTTGAGATCCTTATTGTACTGGTAAACCGGAATGGACTCCAGTTTGACTTCTCCGGCTTTGAAATTCGGGCCGGAATCGTTGATGAAATTCCCCATTTTTGCTTTTCTCCTTATTGGGTGGTTAGTAAATCACTTCGATGTTCTGATTTTTCAATTGTTTCAAAACGGCCGGGGCGATCCCCGGGTCCGTGATCAATACGTCGATGTCGCGGATGTTGCCGCTGAAGACGAACGAGGAAATGTTCAGCTTGGAGCTGTCCGCCAGCAGAAAAACTTTGTCCGCCCGCTTCATGACCAGTTCCTTGGTATAGGCTTCGTTCGTGTCGGTGGTGCTGATCCCGCGTTCCGGCTCGAACCCGATCGTACCCAGAAACGCCTTGGAAATGGAAAGACTTTCCAGAATCTTCGCCGTCAAAGGACCGACGAGGGTTCGGCTGAGGCTCCTGAATTCTCCTCCGACCAGAATCAGCCGGTAATCCTTTTCCATCAGTTCGGCGGCGGCCATCAGGGAGTTGGTGACCACGGTGAGATTGCGGAGATTCGGCAGACGCTTGGCCAGTTCCAGAATCGTGCTTCCGCCGTCCAGAAAAATGGTGTCGCCTTCCTGAATAAATGTGGCCGCCTTTTCCGCGATCATTGCCTTTTCCCGTGGATGGAGCGTTGCTTTTTCCTCATACAGGGGTTCGTGATGTCTTTGACGCAGGAGTTCCGCCCCGCCGTAAACCCGACGGATCATACCTGCCTTTTCGAGCGACTCCAGATCCCTCCGGACAGTCGCCTCGGAGACTTCCAGTTCCGCGCTCAGTTCCGCAATCGTTTTCACTCCGTTGGAAAGCGTCTGGCAAATCAGTGCCTCCCTTTCGGCGGAAAGAAGTTTTCGGGTGCGTTCGGGAATCATGGTCCATTTCCTGTTTTGAGTTTAAGGTGCATTAATATGACACAGTTTGCGCGATTTTGCAAATCTTTGAAAGAAAATAATTCAATTTTTCTTGCATTGAGGTTGGCTTGTCAAAAAGAGAACGCTTCGGAAAAGGCTCCAAGATCGACGGAGGCAGGAAAAACGCTGAATATCATTACCTTGCAAAGCCGATTTCATAAATTTCATAAATTTCATAAAAATGATGAAAATACAAGAGAAAAGGGAGAAGAGCTGATTCGTCACAAATGAAAAACCGGCCCGATGCAGATGCACCGGCCAGTTTTCCAGTCAAGTTTATTGAGCCTGTTTACTGCTGATTGGACGGAAGAACGATTTTGAGGATTTTGACGGTTCCGGGGGCATTGACATTCACCTTGCCATCGCCGCCATACTGAATTTCGGAAGCATCGCGGGCGGTTCCCGAGATGACTCCGTTGAGTTTGCCGACTTCCAGTCTGGAGCCGTCCAGCATATTCACCTTGAGTTCTTCGGCTTCGGAGATGCGAGCCCTTGTGCCATCCCGCATGGAGAACTTGCCGTTCACGACTTTATCCGCCGCGAATTTTGCGCCGTCTTCCATTTTGACGTCAGCATTGCCGATGCGTCCGGCATACGAGAAACTGCCGGAATCTTCGAGTTCGCATTTCATTTTATCGATGCCGCGTCCTTCCATGGAAAGCAATGTGCTGTCTTTCAGGGAAGCTTTGAAGTTGGGCGACTGATTGCCGAAAATTTTTACAGTTCCATTCTTTTCAACTTCAACTTCGGTGATGTCTCCGGTCGTTTCGATCTTGACCAGAATCGGCTGTGTCGGAGAGACTCCGCCCGCGAACCGGAGTTCCATGTCCGGCTGTCTCTTTATTTCGATAGACGGCCAGACATTTTCTTCGGCGGAAACCGTGCAATAGTTTCGTTGAGCATTGCAGACGACTTCGACGCGCATCGAACCTGACACATCGAGTTTATCCACCTTGATATCGGGAATTTCCTTCTGCAGAGCCACCCCATTCCCGATTGTTACGCAGCCTGTCATTAAGCCGATCAGTGCTGTCAAGCAGCTGAGGATCCGGATTCTGTTCATGGCTTTTCTCCTTTTATCTGATTTCGAAAGGCTTCAAAAAGTTTTTTTGAAATACCCCTGAATTCAGTTTCATTCCCTTGAGGGTTCGGCAGGACAGGGTAGCGCATCTCAACTATATCCCCAAAAGCGGGAAAAACAAATTGAAATTCAATTATTAAGGGAAATCAGAGGAGACCCGCAGCCTGAAAATAAAGCAGGGAGCCGTCGGAATTCCGTCCGTCCACATAGAAATTCCCGTCCTCCGAAAGAACGCCGCCGCACCGGATGGAGTCGTTCAACGCCCCGGACCGCAGGAAATTGATCTGGATTTCGGAAGGAGTGCGGAAGCCGTTTGACAGAATTCCGAGCGCATCGGTCACATAAGCTCCGAAATACGCATTGTTGAGGTGCTTGTTCAGGTCAATGTTGGAAGCGCGGACAATGGATTCGAAAAGCCGCGGGGAAACCGTCTCCGGTTCGGGAATCTTGTCGAGTTCCAGATAGAAACGTTCCTTGTCCTGGTTCAGTGCGGCGAAGTCGGCGAGCATCCGGAAGGGCTTGACCGGGTGGAACCGGACGCTGTCCAGCACAATCCAGAAACTGGTGCCCGTGACGAGCTGGTTCCCGGTTTCGTCGAGAAGCTGGTACTGGCGGGTGGCGAAAAGACGGTTCAGTCCGGTTGGATAGGTCAGCACGCGGACCTTCTCCCCGAGTTTCGGCGCGCGGCGGATACGGAGTTTCAGACGGGAGAGCACCCAGAGGAACTGCTGTTCCTGAAGGTGGAGCATACCCACGCCCAGAATGTCGGCATGGCGCGCCGCGATGTCCTGAAAATAATCCAGCAGACACCCCAGCTTGAGCGTGCCGTCGGGGCCGCATTCGTGGTGGGCCACATGGAAATCTCCGGTCAGGAATTCCGGGACGGCCATGTCACACCAGCTTTCCGAGAAGAACCCGGACGTCATCGTCGCTCATGGGGCGCGGATTGAGTTTCATGCTGGCGCTCCGGCAGTTCTTCACGATGAAATCGAAGTGGGATTCGTTGAGGCCGTATTCCGAAAAACCGGCAGGAATTCCGAGTTTGCGGCAGAGTTCGAGACAGGCATTCAGGAAGTTTTCCGCCGAATCGCCCATTCCGCATTCCTTTGCGATGAAGGCGTATTCATTTCCGCATGCGGACATGTTCCACGAGACCACCGACGGAATCAGAATTGCGCATGACTTGCCGTGCGGAACATGGAGCAGGGAGCCGATCGGGTGCGCCAGACCGTGGATAGCACCCAGTCCGGTCTGGGAGAACGCCATTGCCGAGAGCAGGCTTCCCTCCGCCATTTCAGAACGGGCGAAGACGTCCGAGCCGTCCCGGCAGGCCTTTTCGAGACTGCCGTAAATTTTGCGGATCGCGGTATGGGCCAGAGCCCGGGTCGGAGCGGAAGATTTCGGCGAGGTGCAGGATTCAAACGCCTGAACGAAGGCATCCAGACCGCTGGCCGCCGTGAGGGCAGGGGGACAACTCATTGTAAGGAGAGGGTCGACCAGCGACAGATCGGCGGTCATGGAAGGATGCCGCAGGGATTTTTTGATCCGGGTCGCTGTATCGGTCAGCACGGAATTGTTGGTGATTTCCGCGCCCGTGCCGGACGTGGTGGGCAGTGCGGCAAAGAACAGCCCCTTGCCGGGAATTTCCTTTTTGCCGCTGAAGTAATCCGCACAGTGACCTTCCAGCGGGATCAGCGCGGCGGCGGCCTTGGCGCAGTCGATGACGCTTCCGCCGCCGATGGCGATGACCGCTTCCGCACGGAAAGCGCGTCCGGCTTCCACCAGACGGTCCACATCCTCCAGAGGCGGTTCGCTCTGTATGCCGCTCTCGGTGTGAAGTTCGTATCCGGAAAGACTTTGAACGATTTCCCGATACGGTTCCGTCTTTGCAAAATGAGTTCCGGGAACCAGAAGAATCCGTTTGAATCGGGTCAGTTTTTCGGCCAGTTTCAGCGCTCCGCCGGGTTCGAAGACGATTTCCGCCGGATAGGTCAAAGTGAAAGAATCGGTGCTCATTTTACGGAGTCCTCCTTGTGTTCCTTAAGAATTTGCAATGCTTTTTCCGCGGCGGCCTGTTCGGCGTTTTTGCGGTTCTGCGCGTTTCCGGTTGCCAGCAGTTCCTCCCCGAGATAGACGGCTACTTCGTAGACGGGCTCATGGGCGGGACCGGTCACGGACAGTATTTTGTAATGGGGGGTCTTGTAAAGCTCCGCCTGCGTGTATTCCTGGAGTGCGCCTTTCGGGTTCAGTCTGGAGAGAAGTCGCAGGGGGTCCTTCACATTCAGTTCCAGCAGGAAGAGAATGAAATGTTCGGCCGCCTCGTATCCGGCGTCCATGTAAAGCGCCCCGCAGAGCGCCTCGAAAGCGTCGGACAGAGTGGAATCGCGGTCGCCTCCGTTGGCATCGATTTCTCCGCGTCCAAGCTGAATGTACTGTCCGAGTTCGATGGACCGGGCGAAGACCGCGAGGGAGTCCTGGTTGACCAGCGCCGAGCGGAGCTTGGTCAGGTCCCCCTCCTGCAATTCGGGATAACGGTAGAACAGGTGTTTTGTCAGCACCAGCTGGACAACGGCGTCCCCGAAGAATTCCAGACGCTGGTTGTCGTAATCCAGATTCAGTTCCGCGGCATAGGACTTATGGGTCATGGCTTCCCGGAGAAGATCCACTTCGCGGAAGGAATGGCTGATCCTTTTCTGAAGTTGTGTCAGGGATTCGCTCATGAGACGACTCCATTCTGATTCCATTCGGACGTGCTGTATTTGCTGTCCGCAAGCGTCTGCGCCTCCTTCATGAAATCGGGGGAGGGTTCGAACGGGAGATATTCGAAGGCAAAGGTGTTTTTGAGTTCGTCGCGGATCGCCCCGATGAGGGCTTCCGGTGAGCCCGCCTGAAGGCAGACGCTTCCCTGATGAAGAATGCCCTTCCGGGTGCGCCGCTGGGCGGCCCCGGCCAGCTTGCCGCCATCGGAGGCGAGCACGTCGTTGGGGGAGGGGGAGGCAAAACATTGGAGAGTCGCCCGGTCGTGCTTCTGTCCGAGGTCCGGGGCCAGGCACGCCTTTCCGCCCAGACGCAGAATTGCGCGCATCACCGGTTCGTGGATCACCCGGTAGCTCTCCATGCGGTTGAACCCGCAGATCGGATGGGAAGCGGGGATCGCGAGCGTATAGGTCAGATCGCAGTCGTGATAGACCACGCCGCCGCCGGTGGGACGCCGGACCAGCGTAAGGCCCGCGCGTGTGACGGCGGACGGTTTCTGCGAATAGCCGAAAGAAGCGGACGGCTCGTCCCAGAAATAGAAGCGAAGGACCACCTTGCCGATGGAATCCATGTTTTCGAGCAGGAGTTCATCCGCGGCCATGTTCATGTATGGCGCGCGCGCCCGATCCATCCAGAGAAACCAGTTTTCCATGTTGGATATTCCTGTTCCCGGAACGATACAAGTTTCAATCCACAGACCCTTGCCTGTGATTTGAAACTTATAATCCACAGGACGCCCGCCCGGAGACGGACGCCTGTGAATTTCCGAATTCTATATATGTTTCAATAAATCAGAGATTCTTGACCACGAGATCGCCGACTTCCTCGGTGGTGTAACCCATTTTGCCCGCGGAGAGGCTCTTGAGTTTTTTGGCGGTGACGAACGCCACGGATTTCTCAATGGCTTCCGCCGCCTTCTTTTCGCCGAGATAATCCAGCATCATGGCGCCGGAGAGGACCGCCGCGAGGGGATTGATCACGTTCTTGCCGGTGTATTTTGGAGCGGAGCCGCCGATCGGCTCGAACATGCTGAGTCCTTCCGGATTGATGTTGCCGCCGGCCGCGATGCCCATGCCGCCCTGGGTCATGGCCGCGAGGTCGGTGATGATGTCGCCGAACATGTTGCTGGTGACGATCACGTCGAACCACTCGGGATTCTTGACCATCCACATGCAGATGGCATCCACATGGCAGTAGTTGATCTTGACATCGGGATACTTTTCCGCCATTTCATTGAAGGCGCGTTCCCAGAGGTTGAAGACATAGGTCAGGACGTTGGTCTTGCCGCAGAGCGTGAGCTGGGAGGTTTTTCCGGCCGCGACATCTTCAGGGGTCAGTCCGTGCCACGGATTCTTTTTGGTGTGGCGCTTCCGGGCGAGTTCGAACGCGAATTTGAGGCAGCGGTCCACTTGCGCGCGGGTGTAGGCCATCACCTGGGTGGCGACTTCATGCGGGGTGCCCTTCATGGCGACGCCGCCCATTCCGGTGTAGACGTCTCCGGAGTTCTCGCGAACCACGACGTAATCGATGTCTTCGGGCTTCTTGCCGACCAGCGGACATTCCACGCCGGGGAAGAGTTTCACCGGACGGAGATTGATATACTGGTCAAGGTCGAAACGCAATTTCAGGAGAATGCCTTTTTCGAGGATGCCGGGAGCCACGTCGGGACGTCCGATCGCGCCCAGATAAATCGCATTGTATTTCCGGAGGATTTTTTCGGCGTCGTCGGGCATGATGGTGCCTTCGTTCACATAACGGGTTCCGCCCCAGTCGTAGGAGTCGAATTTGATCTTGAAGCCGAACTTTTTCGCGGCGGCTTCGATCACTTTGATACCCTGTGCGATGACTTCCGGACCTGTTCCGTCTCCGGGAAGCGCGGCGATCTTGTAATTCTTTCCTGCCATGATGCGGGTGCCCCTTCCAAAAAGTAGTGTTTTTGTGTGCCAAGAGCCTATAATTTACACCCGTTTCAGGAAAGTGCAAGCGTTGGGAGGGATTTTTATAAACATGATATATAAGAGACGATTTCCGGTGTCCGGTCGGTATGCGGCGCTGTGCGCTTTGGTGTTGGTTATCTCCGGGGACATGACTGAACTGATAAAAGTTTCACATTTTGATGAAAAGTGTTGTGAAAGGACTTGACAAGCGCAAATCAGCGGTTATATTGAGTGTGAAAGAAGCAACAATTTTTCGTCTTTTCCTATTGAAAATGGTTTTTTAGAGGGGTGTATTCGAATTTTTACTGTGAATAATATCACAGATTATCGGCGATTCGTTTTCACAATTTCACTATTAAAAAACAGGACTGCGGACGATGAACAAAAAAAAGACACCGATACCGGCAAGGACCATTGAACGGATGGTGCTGTACAAACGCCTTCTGACCGACCTCAAGTCCAAGGGAACCCACACGCTCTTTTCCCACCAGCTTGCGGCGCTTGCGCACAACACCTCCACACAAGTCCGGCGCGACCTCATGGAGATCGGGCATACCGGAAGCCCCCGTAAAGGCTACGACGTGTCCGAACTGATCCGCAACATCTCGGACATCCTCGACGGTTCCAAGGAACGCATCATCGCCCTCGTCGGAATCGGAAACCTCGGGCGCGCGATCCTCTCCTACTTCACTTACAGCCATCCGGGACTGACCATCGCCGCCGCGTTCGATACGGACGAAAGCAAGGTGGACCGTGTCATCGCCGGATGCCGCTGCTTCCACATGTCCCAGTTCGATGAGAAAGTCAAGGAAATGGGGATCAATCTGGGCATTATCACCGTGCCCGCCGGAAACGCCCAGTATGTGGCGGACCGCATGACCGAGGCGAACATCCGCGGAATCCTGAATTTCGCTCCCGTCCCGCTGAAAGTCCCGGACGGCGTTTTCGTTGACCGCATCGACATCGCCAGCGCCCTTGAAAAACTGGCCTACTTCGCCGGACTGGGGTAATGTTTTACTGCAATTCATTATAATGATAAAGAAAAAACGTTCTTCAGGGGACGTGTTGATTTTTCAATTCATAGGGTTACTCAATTCATAAAAATGAGGAAACAAAGAAATGAGTGAGAGAAAAACAATGGGCGACATTCTGAACGGATATCAGAATGCCTCGCGGGACAGCCTGATTCCGATTCTTCAGGATGTCCAGAACGAATTCGGATTCCTCTCCAGGGAGTCCGTTCTGGAAATCGGGAAGCATCTGCGCCTTCCCGCCAGCAAAATCTATGGCGTGGCCACGTTCTACAACCAGTTCCGTTTTCAGCCGACGGGCAGGTTCCACATTATGATCTGCCGCGGAACGGCCTGTCATGTGAAGGGTTCCGCAGCGGTTCTCGCCGCTCTGGAAAAAGAGCTCAGCATCAAGGCCGGCGAAACCTCCGAAGACGGTCTCTTCAGCATCGAGGTCGTCGCGTGCATCGGCGCCTGCGGCCTTGCGCCCGTCCTCAGCATCAACGGCGAAATCTACGCCGGCATGGATGAAGAAAAAGTCAAAACAGTTCTCGATACCTACAGGAAAAAAGCTTCTCAGGAAGGAGGGGCCAAATGACTTTCACTCCGCTTCTTTCCCCGCTCACTCACGAGGGCGTCAAAACGCAGGCGACTCCGGAGGGATATGACAAGCTCGTCAAGACTCTCCGCCGCGAAAATATCACAAAGCCGGTCATCTATGTCGGCGCGGGCACCTGCGGCATCAGCGCGGGCGCATTGAAGGCCAAGGACGAGATCGTCAAATATCTCGCGGCAAACAGCCTCGACGCCGATTTCGTCGATGTCGGCTGTATCGGCCTCTGTTCGGAAGAGCCCCTGATCGACGTTCAGATGCCGGGCAGACTCCGCGTTTCCTTCAAGCGCGTGACGTCCGACAAGGTCAAGGGGATCATGGACCAGATGTTCCAGCAGAAACCCGATCCCGGCTGCGCGGAAATGCTCGGTCAGCTCAAGGACACGAACGGAACTCCTTGGGACGGCGTTCCCTACATGTTCGACCATCCCTTCTTCAAACAGCAGACACGCCGCGTCCTCAAGAACTGCGGCTTCATCAATCCGGTCAGCATCGACGAATATCTCGCACGCGACGGATACAAGGGCTTCGCAAAGGCCCTCCACACCATGACCCCTCCCGAGGTCTGCAATGAGATCGAGCTCTCCGGACTCCGCGGACGCGGAGGCGGCGGTTTCCCCACCGGCAAGAAATGGAAATTCGCCCTCAATACCTCCAGCAACCAGAAATACATGATCTGCAACGCCGACGAAGGCGACCCCGGCGCTTTCATGGACCGCGCGGTCATCGAGGGCGACCCCCACGCCGTGCTGGAAGGTCTGGCGATCGCCGCCTACGCCATCGGCGCGAGCAAGGCATACGTCTACATCCGTGCGGAATATCCGCTGGCCATCGAACGTCTGATCCTCGCCATCAAGCAGGCGACCGATTACGGGCTGCTCGGTGAAAACATTCTTGACAGCGGTTTCGACCTCAAGATCATCATCAAGAAGGGCGCCGGCGCGTTCGTCTGCGGCGAAGAGACCGCCCTCATGCACAGCATCGAAGGCAAGCGCGGCATGCCGCGTCCGCGTCCGCCGTATCCGGCCATCAGCGGACTCTTCGGCAAGCCCTCCGTGGTCAACAACGTCGAAACCCTCGCCAATGTTCCGTCGATCATTCTCAACGGCGCGGCCGAACACGCCGCCATCGGAACCGCCGGTTCCAAGGGAACGAAGGTATTCGCCCTCTCCGGCAAGGTTCTCCGCACCGGTCTGGTGGAAGTCGTCATGGGCACCAAGCTGCGCGACATCATCTACACGATCGGCGGCGGCATGGCCCACGGCAAGAAATTCAAGGCGGTCCAGATCGGCGGTCCCTCCGGCGGCTGCATCCCGGAAGCCCGTCTCGACATCGAAATCGACTACGAGTCCCTGAAGACCGTGGGCGCGATGATGGGCTCCGGCGGACTGGTCTCCATGGACGAGGACAACTGCATGGTGGACGTCGCCAAGTTCTTTATGGACTTCATCCAGCGTGAAAGCTGCGGCAAGTGCATCCCCTGCCGCGAAGGAACCCGGCGCATGCTGGAAATCCTTCAGGCGATCACGCACGGACGCGGCACGGAAAAGGATTACGACGCACTCAAGCGTTTCAAGGGCGTGATGATGCTCCCCCGTCTGGCGAAAGTCATTCAGGACACCAGCCTCTGCGGACTCGGGCAGACCGCTCCGAATCCGGTGCTTTCCACGCTCCGCTGGTTCCGCGACGAATACGAGGCGCACATCTTCGAGCGCCGCTGTCCCGCCGGCGTCTGCCGAGGACTGGTCAAATACGCCATCATCGCGGACAAGTGCAAAGGCTGCACCGTCTGCGCCAAGAACTGTCCGACGGGCGCCATCACCGGCTCCCTGAAGAAGCCTCATTTCATCGATGTCAACAAGTGCATCGGCTGCGGCGCATGCAAGTCGGTTTGCAAATTCGACGCCGTCACCGTGCAGAATTGAACGAGGGAGAACTTCAGCCATGTTTGAAATAACCGTAAACAACAGAGTCATCGACGCCGAACCCGGGGATACCATCCTCGCGGCTCTCTCGCGTGTCGGAATCAAAATCCCAACTCTCTGCTACATGAAAGGCCTCGTGCCCTCCGGCGCATGCCGCATCTGCGTGGTCGAGGTCGAAGGGATGCGCGGACTGGTTCCTTCCTGTTCCTTCCCCGTTCAGGAGAACATGAAGATCCAGACCAATTCCCCGAAGGTCATCCGCGCCCGGAAGACCATCATCGAACTCCTCCTTGCCGATCACCCGGACGACTGCCTCTACTGCGTCCGCAGCGGCACCTGCCATCTTCAGGCCCTGGCCGAGGAATACGGCGTCCGCGAGCGTCTTTTCCACCATCAGCGCAAGGAAGACGCCCTCGACATGTCCAGTCCGTCCATCACCCGCGACCAGGACAAGTGCATCCTCTGCGGCAAGTGCATCCGCGTCTGCGAGGAAATCCAGAAGGTTTCCGCGATCGAATTCGTCGGGCGCGGCAGCAAAACGATCGTCGCCCCCGCCTTCAAGGAAAGCCTGAACATCTCCAGCTGCATCAACTGCGGCCAGTGCATCACGGCTTGTCCGACAGGCGCCCTGCGGGAGAATTCCTCCCTCCAGGAGGTTTCCGACGCGATCGCCGACCCCGAAAAAATCGTCGTCATCCAGCACGCTCCGGCGGTATCGGTCTCCCTCGCGGAAGAGTTCGGCATGAAGCCCGGAACCGACATCGACGGCCTCATGACCGCCGCCCTCCGCAAAATGGGCTTCGACTATGTGTTCGAGACTTCCTTCTCGGCCGACCTGACCATCATGGAGGAAGCCACGGAATTGGTCGGACGCGTCACGAATAACGGCGTGCTCCCGATGTTCACGAGCTGCTCTCCGGGCTGGATCAAATACGTCGAGGAATTCTATCCTGAGTTTATCCCGAACCTTTCCACATGCAAGAGCCCGCAGTCCATGCTCGGCGCCCTGATCAAATCCTATTTCGCGGAAAAGAAGGGCATTGATCCGAGAAAGATCTTCAGCGTGTCGGTCATGCCGTGCACGGCGAAGAAATTCGAGGCGGCCCGGCCTGAAATCGGACACGACAACATGTCCGACCTCGACGCGGTTCTCACCACCCGCGAACTGGCCCGTTTCATCCGGATGAGCGGCATCGACTTCGATCATCTCCAGCCTGAAGAGGCGGATCTTCCGTTCGGCGAACGCAGCACGGCCGGCAAACTCTTCGCCGCCACCGGCGGCGTGATGGAAGCGGCCCTCCGCACGGCACATAAGCTGATCACCGGCAAGGAACTCAAGTCGCTCAAGATCGAACAGGTCCGCGGCCTGGACGGCATCAAGGAAGCCAAGCTCAAGATCGGCGACCTCGAAGTCGGCATCGCGGTGGTCAACGGCGTGGGCAACGCCCGCACCCTTCTGGAACAGATCAAGGCAGGACGCAAAGACCTGCATTTCATCGAAGTCATGACCTGTCCCGGCGGATGCGTCGGCGGCGGCGGACAGCCCATCACGCTCGAGGACACCGACCGTCTGAAGATGCGCACCAACTCGATCTACAATATCGACCAGAGCGAAAACCTGCGCACTTCTCATGACAACGTTTCCGTGCAGAATCTCTACAAGGAATATCTCGGCGAGCCCAACAGCGAAAAGGCCCACCATCTGCTTCATACCGTCTACGAGAAACGGAACGTGCTGATCTAACCCATTAAGCAAAGGACATTTCAAAATGAGCGAACATGCTTCCCATGTTGACTATTCAGGCAAAAAGGCCCTGGTCGTCGAAAACGACAAGAAAGCCCTTGCCGTCCTGAAGGAACACCTTGAAGGTCTCAAATTCGAGGTCGCATCGGCCGCTTCCCAGGCGGAGGCCGAAACCGTCATTCAGAACCAGACCTTCGATCTGGTCATCACGGAACTGATCCTTGAATTCACCGACAGCGGGTTCCTTTTCTGCTACAAGCTCAAAAAGGCGCAGCCCGACTGCAAGGCGATCATCCTCACCAATGCCGCCGCAAAGATCGGTCTCCACTTCGAACTTTCCTCCCCGGACGCCCGTGAATGGATCAAAGCCGATTCCATTCTCGAAAAAAGCATCCGCGCGGAACAGCTCGACCGCGAGATCGCCAAGATCATGAACCGGTAATTCAATGACCGGGTGCTCCGTGCGGATTTTCCTCCCGCGGAGCACTCGCTTCTTTCATTGCAGGGGATATTTCAATCATGGATAAAATTCATATCGTCGGACTGGAAATCGAGGCGCTGATCGGAACGCTCCCGCAAGAACGCACCGCGAAACAGCCGCTCGTCTTCGATCTTCATCTCGGCGGCGATTTTGCGAAAGCCGGAAAGACGGATACCCTGACCGACACGGTCAACTACCGTGAAGTCGAGGAAAAGCTTATCGCCATGGTTGAGAACTCATCCTTCCTTCTTCTGGAAGCGCTGGCCGAATCGGCGGCTCAACTCTGCCTTACCGTTCCGGGCGTCCGCACCGTGAACCTCCGCATTGCAAAACCTCGCGCGGCTCTGCGCGGCGAGTCCATCTCGGTCGAAATAGACCGTCCCTGAATCTTTATTATATTAGGGGTCCGGCTTGCACCTGAAAATATTATTTCATGTGATTTTTCAGGTTGGAATCGCTTTTTTTGAGCTCGTCGGCAATAAGTTTTGCGACCATTTCAGCTCCGGCCTTGTTGGTGTGGGCCGGATCGAGCTTCATATTCTGTGACGGAATTCGACGGTATAATTTGCGTCCTTCCGCATAACCGATTTTTTCAAGCGCCCGCGAATGGGCTTTGGAAAGTTCCAGACACGGTTTGCCGAGTTTTGCGGCGACCGTACGCATGGTCTTGTTGTATAGTTTCCGGTCCGGCCGTTCTACTTTGCCGTTTTTGTCGAAGGTAAGCGTCTGATTGAGGGTGACAAAAATAATTTCGGCTCCGATGGCTTTCGCATCCCTTGCGAAACGAAGCAGATTGTCGCGGTAAGTCGTTTCGGGATCGGTGTGCCTTTCCTCGTCCGGCCTTGCGTCGTTGACGCCCAGAGTCATGAAGATGTAGTCCGGTTTTGAGGCAAGCAGTTTTTCCCACTGTCCCTTTTCGATGAATAATTTTGTGCTGAACCCGCTGACGGCAAAGTTCTGTATTTCCACATCGGAATCAAAATATTTTCCGATGACTTCACCCCATCCGCAGATAAAATCCGGATTGTTGTTTCCGAAACTTTCACACGCGGAACTCCCGGCCAGTGCGATAGTGACTGTTTTGTCCGAGGGTTCTTCACAAAAAGAAATGGGTGCCAGACATAATATCCCGGCAACCAGGACCCCTTTCAACATTTTTTTCCCTTCTTTATTCTTCTTACAGATGAACCTGACATAATCCTAACACTATAATTATAATACAATTTGCAAAAATATCCAGTAAATTTTAGCACTTTGCCGGCATGAAATGGAAAAAAATGCAGAAAATTTCCGGAATCAGGCAGCATTGCAGGTTTCGGAAGACAAAGCGCACTCCTCCCGCGCGGCTTCCCGGAGACGTTGGAGTTCGCGTCTCATCAGGAAGAATGCAACGAAGAACGCGAGGGTGTCGCCGATCGGTCCGGAGAAAAGAACTCCGGAATAGCCGAAGAACTGCGGCAGAATCAGAACCAGCGGAATCTGAAATACGATCTGACGGGTCATTGCGATGAAGAGCGACACTGGGGCGCGTCCGATGCTCTGGTAATACTGTGAAACAAGAATGCTCCCGCTGGCAATCGGAAACAGCAGCAGGTAGCAGCGCATCGAGTATACCCCGATCCGGACAAGTTCGGTGTCGTTCGGATCGACGAACATCAGAAAGATCGGACGCGCAAAAATCTGAATGCAGAGATACGGCACAATTGCAAAGAGCGCCGTAAGGCAAACCGCGGACCGGAATGCGCTCAGGACTCTCGCGAATTTCCTGCCTCCGTAGTTATACCCGATCAGCGGCTGCATGCCCATGCTGACCCCGAATATCAGTCCCATCAGAAGCTGGTTGATGGTCAGGATCACGCCGAAGGCGGACATTGCAAGCAGACTTCCGTAACGGAGCAGCATGTGATTCTGAATCGTCCAGATGAGACTTCCCGCGATGTTGATCGCGAAAGGCGAACAGCCGTTGTAGAAAATGCGCCACAGATAATCCAGCCCGTAGAAACGGAAGGTCCGCCAGTCGAATTTCGAAATGCTGCGGCGCGAGCGGAAAAAGCCTATCACCCACAGGGCCGAAACTCCCTGCGAGATGACGGTTGCCCATGCCGCGCCGGCCATCCCCCAGCCGAATCCATTCATGAAAAGCGCATCGAGGCCGACATTCAGGACGGCTCCGATCACCTGCGTGAACATGGCAAGCCCAGAATATCCCTCACCGCGGATCAGGTTATTCTGGAAACCGAGCATGACGAAGACGGTTCCCAGCAGGGAAATTGCCAGGTATTCACGCCCGAGATGCAGGGCTTCGGACGGGATTCCGAAAAGAAAGAGCAGGGGGTCGAGAAAGAGCAGGCCCCCGGTTGTGATGACCGCCGCCGCGACAAGATAAAGAAATATCGACATGCCGAACAGTTTTTGCGCCTCGGCGTAGTTTTTCCTGCCCAGTTCGATGGAGTAAAGCACCGCGCTGCCGCGTCCGATCAGGATCGAAATCGCAAAGATGATCATGGTGATCGGCATCGCGGCATTCATGGCTGCCAGCCCGGTCGCCCCGACGAATTTCCCGACGAACATCCGGTCGACGACCACATACAGGTTGCCGATGATCAATCCCGCCATGGACGGCAGCGCCAGTTTCAGAAGCAGCGGCAGGACGGGATCCGTGCCGAGTCTTTCGGTGTGTTCACGCATAATTGGTTCTCTTTTCCCGGAACAAATACGGAAGAGACGCCGTTTCCTTTATATGTAACGGGAGACATATAATATAACACCGGTTGCGGCAAAAATCCTGTGCGGATTCCGCTTTTATGCGTTTTTACCGAAAAGCGAGCTGAAAATTCCGGACGGCGTTTATCGTGTCCGGATTACGGCGCGGATGTCGTCCTGCTGTTTCATGTTGTCGCGTTGTCCGTCATCGTCCTTGCTGTTCGGTCCGACGCTCCAGACCTGAATCCCTTCGACTTCCTTCGGTTCGGACACGATGCGGATGGCTTTATTCTTTTCTACGATTTTTCCTGATTCCACTTTGATTTTCCCTGTCCGGAAAAGAAGAGGCTTCCCGGTGAAGGGATCATCCGGAATGCCGTCCAGATATTTCGGCACGAGTTCGGAGGCTGACGCCGGATATTTCCCGGTGTCCATGCGGAAAAGTTCGCAGGCCAGAATCACGCGTTCCGCACGACTGCGTGCGATCAGCCATTGGAATTTTATCCCGGCCGGCTTCAGGGCGGGAATGAGAAAATCAGCCATCTTATTGCTCGGTGTCATTTTCTCTTTTCTTACATCCGGAATTGATTCAAGGTTCTCCGCATCATAAAACCGAAGCAGGGAGACCTGATTACGCAGGAGCAGCCATTGGACCTGCGGCAGAAAGAAAGGGAGGCTCCGGATTGGAATGGCGGGAGTTCGTTCATCCCAGATTCGATGCAGATTCCCGGATAGAACGGCTCCGAAAAAATCATTGCCGCAGACTGCCTCCGAATAAAGAACGTTCTTTTCCATTTGCGGAATTCTCTTTTCCAATGCGATAAGTTCCTGTGAAATCATTTGAATCTGTTCCTGCGTGAGCGCCTGTTTTTCCACAAGCATTTCGAGAGAAGCGAAGTAAATGTTATAACAGGCAATGTCGACCAGAACTCCGATCAGGAATGCTTCTGTTTCTCCGTATTGCGACATTTTGCGGATGAGCTCCGAACTCTGGAATGCTCCCGGCTTGTTTCCCGCCTCCAGAGCCATGTAAGTCCGCCATTCCATCTGACGGCAGAACGAGCGAATGATAATGATGTGTGGAAGCAGGGTGCCGAGCATTTTGTCAGGTTTCATTTCAAGCGGGTATTTAGGGATGCCGTTTTTCAGGCGGTTGTCCAGCTCCGCCATGGAGGAGGAGACCTTTTTCAGATTGTCCCTGAAAATGTGTTTCTCCTCTCCCGTCAATTCCAGAAAGTGACTGGGAGAAATTTCATACAGCGCGTTTGTTTTGCCGTCGGGAACCTTGAACATCCCGTTTCTGTTCGACTCCAGGGACTTTTCGAGATAATCCCAGAAGGCTTTATCAGGTTTCTGTCCTGCGAAGTAAAGTCCGTTCATCCCTTCCGCGGATGGGTAACGGCCGAAACGTTCCTGAATCGTCCGCCGACCGGATTCCGCCTGAATCGCGGCAATTCCTGCCAGAATAAAAAACAGCAGATGGCATGCGGCCGCGACGATGATGAGATAAAGAGCCGGTTTCGGAAAAAGTTTCTTCAATGGTTCTCCGGTAAGTTCGGAAAGCACTTTCGCATAAAGAAGATAGGCAGCCAGAAGCAGCAGGAGACCGATTCCGGCGATCCATCCGAAATGCAGGAATGAGACAGAAACCTTCAGACCGAAAAGAGAAAACCAGCTATTGACGTCATTAATCATGATTCTCTCATTTTAGTTCATTTTTTTTATGATGATGAAGGGCGACGCAAGATTGTAATACAGGATTTGCCATGCAAGACACAATAGAAGAAATCCGCCTATCGCACAAAGAAGACATGCTATGGCATAGAGTCCGGCCTTCCTCGACTTCTTGAAGGCGGCGGGGATCGGCAGTATCCCGAAGAAATAAACGATCAGTCCCGCGATGAGAAGTTGCACCCAGTATTCCGGAAAATCATAATTGAGAATTCGGAGCGCCGCGAAGATCGTTCCGGAAATGAACAGAATCAGAAATGTATTGAAAGCGTAATGCGGCATCAGCCAGCCGGTGAAGAGTTCGCGGTTGAGCCGGTTGTAAAACCGGATGTTCCGGATCCCCCACCACAGAAGGAGAATCAGAAAGACAACCGGCATCAGGAATATGCTTTCCAAGGGGATGAACCCCGGAATCCAGAAAAGCAGAAAGATTGAAATAAGCGTATACGTCCCGAACGTGGCCATGGTGAGCGTAAACATCATCATGCCGCCCATTGAGATTTCCCGAAATGGATTTTTCATAGTCCCCCAATATATCTATTTTTTACCGATTATCTGAAATGATGGCCGACTGCTTCCGTCAAGATGTCTGACCAGCAGCGCCCTCCATCTTTTTCAGTTCCGCCGGAAGTTCCAGGAAAAACGAGGTGCCCTGTTCCTCGGAAGTGGTGAAATATACTTTCCCGTGCAGATATTTTTCAGCAAGAAGTCTGGTGCTGTATGTGCCGAGTCCGCGCCCGCAGCCTTTGGTGGAGAAAAAGCGGTTGAATATCTGAAGCTGGACGTCAGGCTGGATATATCCCTTGTTATGGACCTCAAAAATCACCTTGCCTTCAGCAGAAGAGACCTTCATTACGACCGGTTCTTCCGGGCCGGAAGCCTCCAATGCGTTCTTTCCCATATTGATGAGGATTCTTTTCAGGAGCCGCGAGTCCGTTTGGAATTTGATGTCTTCCGAATTTTTTTCAAGGACAATCTTTGCATTCTCGTCCGGCTGAAGGTTATTGAGCACATCCGCGACGAATTTCATGATGCAGAGACTCGAAACGGTGCTTGCGCTTACGCAAATGGAACCATCTTCGGCGGCCAGCAGATCTTTTTGAGAATTGATCTGTTCCAGGAGTTCCTCCGTCAGTCCGACAAGCAGTTTGTGATTTTCCCGGAAGTCGTCAGGATTGTCGTTGATGATGGTAAGCAGACCATAAAGCCCGGAAACGATATTGATCAGGTCATGGAAGAAAATACGTTCCAGCGAATTTCGATACACTTCGTCGGCAATGTCACGCAGCATCACCAGAGTGAAACTATCGCCATGACAGAGAAAAGGACTGGTCCAGACCCGGAAGTTGTGGGCCTTGTCCGTGGATGTGATCACGTTGCATTCCCGCGTGGTGTTGCAGTGAAATTTCTGCGTTTGGAGGATTGCATTGACGGCGCCGCACATTCTGCAGAATTCCGTTGTGCCGCATCCGCCCGAATCGTTTCGGGCGTGAATGCAGTCGAGAAGTTCACCGGGCCGCATTCCGAGGATAGTGGAATCGTTGTCCAGATGCAAAGTCTCCAGCAGGGTACGGTTGGCAAAAAGAATCTGGCGTTCATCGTTGAGGATGACGACCAGTTCGGGAAGAACGTCCAATACGGAACAGCGTTCCAGTTCCAATTTGAGTTGTTCGGATTCAGCCTTGATCAGGCAGGGGCCTTTTCTTTCGGCCGAGGCAAATGCACTCGACCTGGAAGGATTTGTAAAACTCATCTTTGGGTTCCCGTCATTCCGTATTTTTCAGTTCACACAGCCGCTCTGGATGATTCCGACGAAGTCGTTTAATGCGGTGAACAGCAGGTTATTTCTTGCAACGATTCCTTCGTACGGAAAATCTTCCGGTGAATTTTTTCCTGACAAAGTCCTTGTATACTATAACTCAAGGATTGCGGATTGCAAGGAGACAAGGAATGGACACAAAATGATTTTTGTATCAATAAAAAATATCGTCATGACGTTCGGGCGGGAGAATCCGTTTTCTCCAATTGAAGAGGCAATTCAAGAAAGAACGATGTCCCCTGTTCCTCGGAAGTGGTGAAATACACGTTTCCGTGCAGATATTTTTCAGCGAGCAGTTTTGTGCTGTAAGTGCCGAGACCGCGTCCATTGCCTTTGGTAGAGAAAAAACGGTTGAATATCTGAAGTTGGACGGCTGGTTTGATATACCCCTTGTTGTGGACTTCGAAAACCATCTTGCCGTCGGCTGAGGACGCGTTCAAAGAGACCGTATCCCCCGTGGTGGATGCCTCCAGCGCGTTTTTTACCATGTTGATGAGAATTCTTTTCAGAAGCCGCTGATCCGTAATGAAAGTAATGTCTTCCACAGATTCCGCAAAAACAATGTGTTTGTTTCCTGCGGTTTGCTGACAGCTGAGAACATCGACGACGAATTTCAAGATGTCAAGAGATGAAACCTTACCAGAAGTGACGCAAATGGAACCGTTTTCCGCTGCAAGCAGGTCTTTCTGTGAATTGATCTGTTCCAGAAGCTCTTCCGTCAATCCGACAAGTAGTTTATGGTTATCCCTGAAGTCGTCCGGACTGTCGTTGATGATGGAAAGCAGACCATAAAGTCCGGAGATGATGTTAATCAGGTCATGAAAGAATATCCTTTCCAGAGAATTCCGAAACATTTCATCGGCAATGTCGAGCAGGATTACCAGTGTGAAAATGTTCCCATGAGAAAGAAAGGGGCTGCTCCAGACCCGGAAGTTATGGGCTTGGTCAGTGGTGGTTTTGATATTGCATTCACGTAATGTGTTACAATGGAATTCTTGCGTATGGAGAACGGCATTGACGGCTCCGCAAACTCTGCAGAATTCCGATGTCCCGCATCCGCCCGAATCGTTTTTTGCATGAACGCAGTCGAGAAGCTCGCCCGGGCGCATTCCAAGGATGGAGGAATCGTTGTCCAGGTGCAAAGCCGCCAGCAGTGTACGGTTTGCATAAAGAACCTGACGTTCATTATTGATAATAATGACAAGTTCGGGAATAATGTCTAATACGGAACAGCATTCCATATCCCATTTGAGCTGTTCGGATTCAGCCTTGATCGTGCCGGGATCTTTTCTTTCGGCTGGAGCAAATGCGCTTGGCACTGAAGGATTTGAAAAACTCATCTTGGGTTTCTCCTCCCATTCCATATTCTTCTGTTCATTCAAGTTTCCGCGAAAGTCCCGATGAATTTATAACGAATGGTAGAACTGAAAGCTATTTCTTGCAAAGATTCCTTCGTGCGGAAGATATTCCTGGGAATCTTTTCCTTACGGTGTCTTTACATACTATAACTCCATGATTGTGAATTGCAAGAAAACAAAAAACGGAAGAATAATGATTTCTTTTATCATTACTGCTTCCGTTTCAAGGGGAGGCTGGGCTGGAGTGGTACGTGTCCGGAAAAGACAATTCAAATCTGGCTTGAAGGCAGAGTATTCAACATGCCGGAGGGTATCGCCGTCTGTCGGAGGCACATCGCTCATGCCCGCCAGATCAGCAGAACGCTCCACGTTTGTCGGTTCTTCCTTCAGATACGAGGCAGGATGGTTCCGGTGCCGGAAAAAATCGGCGCTCTTATGCCGTAAAGCGGACCCACTCCGGATTTTCGGGTCCGAAATGTTTCAGCATGACGATCGGATCGGCGTCCGATCCGTTGACGATCCGGACACCCTCCAGCGCTGTCTTTTCAGACACGAAATATTCATCGTTCGTCAGCTGTCCGTAACGGATCAGTGCCGGAGTTTCCAACCTCATTCCATTGAGTGTGCCGTGTCCCTGCATCATGATCAGTCCGTAGGCCGCTTCATCCCGGATGACGGCGGTTCGGCCCGGCAGGACCGTCAGCTCCTTGGCGGAGACTTCCCTGGAGCGATAGCAGATCCAGCGGTCAATATAACCATCGGCGCGCATCGCTGCCTCCTCCTTTGCGAAGAGCGGACGCATGAAGCGGTGTTTCACGAATTCGGGGTCCACGTTGAGTTCCCAGTCGATGACTTCCATCAGATAGTCGAAGTCGCTCCGTTTTTCCGGAGGACAATCCTTCCAGAGCAATCCTTCCGGAACGATCTGGTCGTCCACCAGACTCTGATACATCGCGTAGACGTCGCTGGCCTGCTGCGGTTCGTAGGTGCAAAAACTGCCCGGAGCATGGAGAACGCCCGGCGGAACGTCCCATCCGGTGCCGGGTTCGAGACGGTATGCGCGGGAAAGATTCGTGATTTTGTTGTCGCCTTTCGTGAAGTTCACGAGGCATTCCCTGACCTGTTCCCTGGTCGTTCCCGGTTCAAAACCGAAGAAGGTGAAGGGGAAATGGCCGTTGTGATTGTTCAGCTGGGGCGGGAAATAATAACATTCGCTTTTTCCGCGCTGTCCGACTTTTTTTGCATGTTCCTCCCGATGATGAACATGGTGGGGCAGGGGACCGAGATTGTCGAAAAACTTGGAGTAGACCGGCCACCCGCCGTATTTCTTCCAGAGCCGTTCCCCCAACAGTTCCACGCCGAGTTCCGCGACGGCTTCCGTCAGGGAAATCAACTTTCCATCCGGGGAAACCAGATGGCTGATGCCTTCGTTCGGGGCGGTCAGAGGACCGTTGTCCGCCGGAGTGGTACAGCCCAGCCAGCGTTCATCGATTCCGCCGCGACAGCCGCCCAGCGCATAATAATCGTCGGGATGGAGTTTGATTCTGCGTCCGGGAATACAGAACGAGCGGGGAACCCAGTTCGGAGCCAGCCGGAAAATTCCTTTTCCGGCTTCGAAGGCATTGCGAATGGCGTTTGCGTTGGACATGATGACCTTTCCTTGATTTCTCATTGTTGATTTGTAGGGAATCCGGCCTTACCGGCGGAGATTGATATTCTCGAATCAATACAGAATATCCGGAAGGACGGGATCGTAGCGGGGATGTTTCACTTTTGGAATCCGCATGCCACCTGTCCGGTAGATCGCAGGAGGTGTGTCACACTCGAAATCCAGCACCGGGCAGAACCTCTTTTCAAGCGATTCCGGAAGATATACTGTGATACGCTGTCCTTCCTGGAGGAATTTCAGCTCTCCGAAGTTCTTTACCATGATATTCAGGACGTTACTCTGAAGTCCTGTGAGCGTATAGCGTGGTCCCGGCCAGTAGGCCATCGTCAGGAACAGATGGTTCCCGGAAGTGGTGAAGACGCCCTGATGGTCCCAGTCGCCGCGGTCGCCCGTCTGGGGAATAACGGGACTGAGCGGCATGGGGTCGCAGTCGGTGACAGCCTCTTCGCCGCCTTCCCTGAGCCAGTTTCCGACGCTCCGGATGATTTTCACGGATTCTTCCGGAATGCTGCCGTCGCCGCGTGGGCCGACATTCAATAGAAGATTGCCCCTTTTGGAAGCCGCCGTCAGGAGCAATTTCATTACGCTGAGGGGCGATTTCCAGTTGGAGTCCGCCGCGTGGAAACCCCAGTGGTCGTTGAGCGGGAGACAGGCTTCCCACGGACGCCATGGTTCCGGTGCGGTCAGATGCTGTTCTGGTGTGGCGAAATCGCCTGCCAGACAGTTTCTTCCATTGAAAAGGAGATGCGGTTGAATTGCCCGCATTGCCGCATTCATCTTTTCCGCTTGCCAGCCGTCCTGATCGAAAGGCCACCAGCCGTCATACCACAGGATATCTATGGGATTGAACTTTTCGATCAGTTCGGCCAGTCGCTCAAAGGTGTTGCGGATGAACACCTCGTAGTCCGCCGGATTTTCCAGAGCATCCACGGCATCTGGCCGGTCATGCCAGTTGTTGAGGCTGTGATACAGCGCAATTTTGAGGCCGCGCTTCCGGCAGGCATTGACGATTTCCGCCGTCAGGTCGCGTCCGAACATGCGGACCGAATTGAAATCCGACAAACGGGTATCGTAGAGACGGAACCCCTCGTGGTGCATTGTGCAGAACACTATGTATTTCATCCCGCCCGCCACGGCAAGATCGCAGATTTCGTCGGCGCTGAAATGGTCCGGATTGAACCGTTCTGCGAGGGCATCAATTTCCTCCGGCTGGATCTGTTCCCGGTTCATGACCCATTCTCCTCGGGCAAGCTGGCTGTACAAACCATATTGAACCAACATTCCGTAACGCAATTTTGTGAAGTCGCCGATGTTCATTCTCTGAAGTTTTCCTGTTTTTTAGTTTTTTTGTGTGGGGGGTCGCAAGGCGGGGACTGTCCGTGAATTTCATCATTCATTCCGATGCCATTCCGGAATGGCATGAGATGTTTTTCAGACGATGCCATATTTCCGTCCTCCGACGAGTCGAGCCGCATTTCTTCTCACTTTTCCGTTGAATTTTTTCAGTTCAAAGAATTCTCCCTCCAGAATCACTGAAACCGTGAACGAAAGCCGTCCGCCTTCCTGACGGAACGGATGGGGCTTCCCGTCGGACACGCGACGAAGTCCTTTGACTTGAAAATCCTCCGGAAGCCGGAAAACGAGACTCACGTCGTGCAGCGGGATCGGAGGTGTTTCCGCCTGTTCGTTCACGATCGCGAGAACAAGGGAGTTGCTGTCCGCGCTTTCCAGCAGGGTGGCTTCCGCGGAACCGGGCAGATTTTCCGAGGTTTCCAGAAAAGCGGGAAGGTATTTACGGAACAACTGTTCGCCGAAGGTCCGCTGGGTATGAAAACGGCGTCCGAGAAGTCCCGAAAAGAGATAGACACAGAGCCCTTTGCCGAACGGATGTTCCGTCAGCCCGGCGAAGTCCGTCTTTTTTCCGGGCGGGTTCGAGTGGATGGACGCGTAACGCATGGGATTGTTGACCGGGAATTCCGGCAGGACGACATTTCCGAGAATTGTCGTATCCTTTCCGGCTGTGACCAGCGGGGCGCGATCTTCCGAGGAAATCAGGGAATCCCCGAAAGAGAGATAATTCGTCCCGTCGCTCCGCTTTCCGGAGAAGGATACGCCCAGAACATCCGCCAGCGCGAATTCCTTTCCGCCGTTTCCGTCCGGATCGAACAGAGAAGTCCGCCCGGTTGCAAGGAGGGTTCCGCCGTTCCGGACGAACTCCCGGAGGCGTCCGCATTCCTCTTCGGAGAGATACGCCGCATTGTTCACGATGATTGCCTTCATCGAATGGAAATCGAGGGTCCTGTCCGTGACTATCCGATACGGAATATGGCACCGTGTCAGAAGCTCGGCGGTTCCGAGAATTTCGTCGAGGACGGCGTTTTCGCGGTGCGCCATGTTCCCGCGTGAATCGTTCCATTCGCGGAGGTTCCGGTGATTCTGCGATTCGTCGATGCAGCTTGTCATGGAGAAATAAACCCCGACTTCCGCCCGCAGGGTTGCATGCAGAAGATTGATCCGTTCCTCGAAGGGTTTCAGTTTAGACGAAAGTTTTCCAAGTCGTTCATAAAACGACTTTTCCAGCGTGCCGTCCGGATTGATCGCATCGATGAAGAAATACGCGCCGCCGTTTGCAAGAGTGGTCAGGGCGTGAAGGAACAGTTCATCATCCGATTTTGTGGAAGTATGATCGTAGAGGGTTACACAACGGGAGGTCATGAACTCAAACGGTTTTTGTGCGGAATAAGCGTCAAAGACTTTCACGCCGAGACGCTGCTGAAGGACGCCTCCGTAGAAGTCTCCCGAAGCGTAGTCGGACGCTTCCGCGATCCCGGAGGACTGTCCCAGATACCAGCCGTGCAAAACCGGTGAGAACTGGTGGGCTACCGTGATTTCCGGACGGTGTTTCCGCACGAACGCGGTAAGCCGTTGCGCAAATTCCGCCATCGAGTTTTCCCGGAACCGTTGGAATTCCACCCAGTCGGGATTTTCAAAGTCGACGGTTTCCGGGATCTCTTGTCCGGATGCTTCCCTGTATTTTGCGCGGCAGGCGTCGCAACAGCAGACCATCGGCCAGAAAGTCATATCGATGAAGATTCCTTCCACGGGATACGCCAGAATCTCCCCGATTTGCCGTTCGTAGAAATCGACCGCTTTTTCCGCGTTCGGACAGCAGTAATGATAACGCCCGTCATGGTCTTTGCCGAGGATGTCCCGCATCCGGCATTCCGGGAAACGGAACGCGGAATCGTTGTGGTAAATGACCGTGTAATATGCCACCGGAACGATTCCCGCATCCTTCAGCCTGGTGACGGTTTCCCCGAAGATGTCGCGTCCGTGCAAGTTGCCGTGCATGTGTCCGGCCTTCGTGGGGTAATAGCAGTTTCCGTTGTGGTCGCACGCATAAACCATGGAGGCTTCCATGCCGGAAAGCCGGACCATCCGGACATATTCCCGCGGATCGAATTTTGCCATGAACTGCGGCAGATGGTCCGTGATATGATTATCGATCAGCAGACGTAAATAGCATTTTTTTATCCATTTCATCGGATTTGCTCCTTTGCATTCCGGTTTTCCGGCTGTATATTCATTTACTATAAAACAAATACGAAAATCGGCAAGAAGCAGAAACACTCATTCATAGCACAATCCATGCATTTTGATTATCTGCATACATTGAATCCCGGACACGGCCCCCGCTGGCACGGAAGCTGGAAAAAAGGCATGATCGAGCGCAACCGCCGGATCTATGACTTCGAACTGGTCTATTTTTCCGAAGGGAATGGACGGGTCGTCACGGAACGGGAAACTTTTTTCTGTTCGCGTGGGAGCGTGGTCATCATTCCGCCGAACCGGATTCATTGCACGATCGCCGATTCCGCCGTGGAACGCTGGTGCATCCATTTCGACTGGAAAAACGACTGTCCTGCCCATGGCCGGAAAGAGATGATCTATGTGTTCGAGGACAGCCGGAACGCTTTCCAGCCGTCGCTCTGCGCTTCGGTGCCGGAGGAGCTTCCCGTGTCGTTCCCTTTTTTTGCGGAGAAAGTTTCCCCGGAGATGCTTCCGCTGCTCCGTGAATTCTTCACCTTCTATCCGGATTCCCTGTCGGCCGAACTCAAATATCAATCCATGTTTCTGCGGATTCTGTCGCTGGCCCTCGGCCATAAAAAGACGGCGGAACGAAAGGTCGTCAGGGGAGGGAACCGGTCTTTCTTCATGGCGAAGAACTTCATCGATTCCTGTTATGCGGACCCGTCTCTGGATTTGTCCGCCATAGCAAAAAAGGTTCCGGTTACGGCGAACCATCTGGAAAAACTGTTCCGGAAAGAGCTGGGAATGTCGATCAATAAATACATTCTGCACCGGCGTCTGGCACAAGCGTCGCTTCTGCTGACTTCTTCGGGCATGACCGTTCGAGAGGCCGCGTTTGCCGCCGGGTTCAACAGTCCGAATTACTTTACCCGGATTTTCCGGAAGACGCTGGGGGTTACGCCCACGGCCTACATTGCCTCGAATCTCCCGTGAGCGAAATCATGACTCTGCTTTTTCCGGTCTTTGACGGAGGCTCGATACGCTATTCTGTACAAAAGGAAGTTTTCATCGTTTCGTCATGTATCCCCCATGCTGTCAAATTTGAATGGTTTACACTCCTATTTGAGAAAGTCAACATGCAAAGAGCGTCGGAAACATGATTTGTATCACCCCGGACATTTAAAAGTGCAATTTTTTCAGAAGGGGACTTGTTTTTTTTACAGGGTGGATTATAATTAAAAAAGGAAGTGATATATAACGGTAAAGAAAGCGATATATAACGCAACTTATGAAAAACAAGCCAGACAAGCCGAAATACCTGCGGGCCAAGGAACAGCTCATCGGAGAAATCCATGACGGAGTCTACTCCGAAGGCGCCCGTTTTCCAAGCAGCCGCCAGTTGGCGTCGCTGATGGACATCAGTTATGTAACATCCAACAATGTCATCAGCGCACTGGAACAGGAGGGATACGTTCGGAGGGTTCCCGGCGTCGGCACGTTCGTCTGCAAAGCGGACTCGAGGAAGAAAAAGGACGACATCTGCCGCGTCGGCTATTTCGTGGACGTGAACACGAGCATCTTCGGACGCTTCTTCTCGTCCGTCCTGACGCAGACCAGCGGAAAGCCTTATTACAATATTCCTTTGAGGCTTCTGCCCCAGACGGAAAACGTCACCATGGAAGAGCATGAGGCGTGGCTTCAGGAAATTTTCAGGACTCACTGGGATTCGATCGTGATTTTCGGAGACCGTCATTTCCCGTTCAAACAGTTCAAGAAATATGAACTCATGGCGGGCCAGATCAACTTTGTGTTCTACGGCGATACGGAAGTTCCGTTCGAATATGCCAACCGGATTCTGGTGGACACGGAGAACGTCGGTGTTTCCGTCGCCCGTCATTTTCTGGAAAAGGGAGAAAAACGAATTTGCGTACTGTCCCTCCGGCATCTGGATGAAGTGTACCGTCGGCGCATGGGCGTCGCCAACAACGATCACGGCACAAGCATCCTGAACGGCATCGAGAAAGCTTATGCCGAAACCGGAATCGATTTTTATTCCCACGTGAAGATTGTTCCGCGTGTGCTTGACTTCCAAAAAGAGGTGATTGTCGATGTGATCCGGGGCGGAACAAGAGCCTTCTTTTCGATGGGAGACGCCTGGGTGACGACGATTTACGAAGCGGCCGCCGATCTGGGGCTGAAGGTCGGGCGCGACATCGAAATCATAGGAATGAACAACATCCCGATTGCGACGATGCTGGTTCCGCCGCTGTCCTCCGTGTCTCTGAACGAAGAGAAGGTCGGGGAAGCGCTTTCCCGGGCGATTCTGGGAAAGTGGAGCGGCCGCGAGGTCCGCGTCGAACCGGAACTGATCATACGCGAATCGTGAAGAAGTTGAACATGCCGGCCGGAAGGGCGGTCTGTATGGATAGTCATTGGATTCAGAAATTTAACATTGGAATATAACATCAGATAACCCAGATGGAGGATGAAATGAAGAAAAACGGAAGAATTTGCGAAAAGACGGGTTTACGGAAAACAATGTCCGGCCGGAAGAATTTTACTCTGATAGAACTGCTGGTTGTGATTGCGATTATCGCAATTCTGGCGGGAATGCTTCTGCCCGCGCTCAACAATGCGAGGAACACGGCGCGGAAAGTCGCATGTGTCAACAACCTCAAGCAGATCGGGACGGCGCTCCATATGTATATTTCCGATTTTGCCGACTATATTCCGGGATATTACACGGCGAAAGGGAATACGACGGTCACCAGCCGCTGGGTCGGAGTTCTGGTGCCCTACACGAAAACGGCGGTTCCGTGGGTGTGTCCCGCCTCGAAGGACTACAGCAAAAAGGAGTTCAATGAACTGAAGACCCGCAAAGATCCGTCCGGGACGGAGATGTATTCCTCTCTGGCCGCCTGCCAGACGATCGGAATCAACAGCTATAACGGTGTGACCAGCGACCGCGCCTTCGCCTATACAAATTACAAGATCGCAAAGATACAGCATGCCTCCAGTCTGATTTATGCGGGGGATGCGACCGGCAGCGATGCTTCTTTCTACGGAAGCCAGATCAATCCGAATGGACAACTTTTCGTGCTGGCCTACGTCTGGCCCGATTCCGGGACTTCCTACTATCCGCACCACAACGGAAGCATGAATCTCCTCTACCTCGGCGGCAACGTGGACTCCGTCAAGTCCCAGACCATGAAAGCCTGGACGGTTCCGACCAACAACGGAATCAAAAACAATCTGAGCATGCATTTCCGCGCGGACATGTAAAACGGGCTGTCGCGAAATAAACCATCTGTAACAGAAATCCATGATTACAAGGATATTGTCATGAAACCACTCCTGCTTATGTCGTTCCTCTCGGCGGGAACCCTCTTCGCAAACGACATGGTTCTTCAATCAGGCCCGTATAAAGTGTTTTTTTCAGAAAAGGAGTTCTATTGCAGCGCCCAATATTTCTATGAGGGAGTCGAACTTGGAGGCAGAAACGGGTTCTACGGCACGATTCTTTCCACCACGGGTCCGAACCGTTTCATCGGGTCCGGGCACAAGGAGGGCGGCTCCGAGAAAATCGTTTCCCTGAATCTGAACGTGGACGGCGTCGAAAAGAAGGTGGAAAATATTTCCGTTGAAGGAAAAAAGATCGTTTTCGACAAGGTTTCCATGCTCGGCAACCTGAAACTGAATGTGAATTTCACGATCACACCGGAAGGGATCGTCATACGGAAACAGTATGAGGCGCTCGAAACACAGCCGATTCATTCTTTCTATATATTTCAGTATTGCTGGTCGAAAAACAACGATTCGTGGCTGATCGGCAGGCCGGACGGAACTTTCAAAGACGGCCGCTTCAACAGCAACGAAGGCTGGTTCCTCTGCCGTCAGGACAATGAGCCGGAACTTCTCTGGTTCGCTCAATATAACACCGGCGAAAAGAAAGGAATTCTCGGTTATTTCGGAAAATATTTCCCGGGGCAGGGGACCTACATGTTCTGGGACCGGAAAGTGTATCACAAATTCTATTTCAGCGCAAAAACTCCGAAGGTTGCGGAAAAGGGGTTCCGCTCGCCCGAGTATGTGATGATCCTCAAAGGATTTTCTTCGACTCCGGAAGCATGGCAGTCGAAGGCGAAAGAAATGGCTTCCGAGTTGAAAACTCAGTTTCCGCCGCCTCCGCCGCCGAAGGTCATCGAGCCGGAAGAGGCAAAGAACCTGACACTACAAGGGAACGGAAAGTTTCTGTGCCGAAAACTGGAAATCGAACTGATGCCCGGAAAAGAATATGAGATTTCCTTCCGGATCGCCAAGGGAAAAGGAGTGAGTGCAAAAGGTTCCGATCACAGTTTGCTTGTCGGTCAATACAACAGGGACCGCTCAAAGTTTCTGGTCTTCGGTTCCTTTGCCGCCGGAACGCCGAAGGACGGCGAATTTCATGAGGCTGCCGGCAAATTCATGGCTCCGGCTGAATTGAATAATCCCGCCGTCTACATCTACAACAGCAATACCGCCGATATTCTGCGGATTCAGAATCTCCGGCTCGTCAGAAAGGATTGAAATGAAACAGATCGAAAGGATTGCGGCTCTTATGAGTATGATTCTTCCCGCCTGCGGAGTATTTGGAGCCGGACGCGTCGTTCCGTTCGAAGCGGAAACGCTGACGGGATGTTACATCGAGAAGGGCGTCATCAAGCTCCATCGCGAACTCCCGACTCAGGAAGGGGACAAAAATCTGATTCTGGCCTGTGCGAAACCCATGAGCATTTTCTTTCAGGAGGATGTGTTTGCACGGAAGGCCGGGGCGAAGGCGGACGAACTGATTCAGATCAAGAAGAGCGCCGCTGAATACACGCCGCAATCCGACGATCCCGAAGCGGCCTGCGGCTATATTGACTATACGAAGTTGTCCACTTATCAGTATCAGATCAACATCCCCGGCAAGTATACCGTGTGGTTCCGCGTCTGGGCGCCCAGCAAAGCCAACTGGGAATTCCGCGTGATGGACGACAAAGGCGGAAAATACGCGGTCAACCTTCTTGAATCCATTCCCGCGCCCAGTCAATGGTTCTGGAAGAAAGGCTACTCGACCGACCTCGGAAAAGGCAACCACCAGTTGCAGATCGCCGATGCACTGAACGGGAAACGCATTTCCGCCATTCTCTTTGCCCTTGATCCTTCTTATGTACCGCAGGGCGATCTTCGCCCCACTCCGCTCCATGCGATTTCGGAAGGCAGCGTTCTTTTCAGGACGGTCCGGCCGGCCGGGCTCCTCCGGTGGGAAAAACTTCAATATGAGGAAATGGTGAAGGAAGGCAAATATGGATTCTCCGTTTCCGCTGACGGGGGAAAGACTTTCACCTCGCTGAATGGAAAAGACCTTTCCGTCTTCGAGGCCGATCCGCTGACCGTGAAGTTGGAAATGGGACGCGTGAACGGGAAAGCTCCGGAAATCTCCCATACCGCGGCTTCTTACGCCTATGACGCCGCACAATTCGCGGAAATCACTTCCGGACAAACGCTGCTCTCCTTCTCCCGGAAGACGGGCTCGCTCTCCGGTCTTGTCAATACGGAAACGTCCACCGCTTACCAGCCAGCCGGATATGACGGCAATATGTTCGAACTTCTCCTGAAGACTCCGGGCAGGAACGACAAGCGGCATTTGAGCATGAAGGAGGCGAAGCTCGCCTGGATACGGACTCTCGGAAAGGACAGATTGCAGATCCGCTGGGAGTTCCCCGCGGAACGGATCGCCGTCGAATTCGACATCGTCGCAAAAGACGGCGTTTTCGAATGGAATGTAACTGTCGACAACCGTCACCCGTCCTCCGACGTGATCGAGGTCGAAGCCCCGATCCTTTCAGAGCTCAAGGCGGCGGAAAACGCTTCCGGCGATACCCTTGTCTGGCCGTTCTCCGCGGGCGAGTTCATTCCGTTCCCGGCGGAGAAAGGCGAATTTTCCATCACCTATCCGGACCACGCCGGGCTGCCGTTCACCTTCCTCGGAAGCGGACGGGAAGGTCTGTATTTCGGATGCCACGACAAAAAACTGCTGATCACCCGTTTCACCTCCCGCGCCAACGCCTCCTCGACCGCCATTGAATTGAGCGTCACCCGGAAGCACCGGATCGCCTCCGGCAGTTCCCGTACGGATACTTTTGTGCTGTCGGCCTTCAAGGGCACCTGGCACAAGGGCGCCGATCTCTACCGGAAATTCTTCTATTCGGTCTACCCGGTGAATGCCTACCGTCCGTGGCTTCGCAATAGCGACGCTTGGCTTCAGGGCGGTGCGGCGGGTCATGCCGGGCTCATGAAACAGTATGAAAGCTATTCCGAATTCCAGCGCGACTTCAAGCGCGCGGCCTTCCTGTCGATCGACTATATCCAGATGTGGGGCTCAATCTTCAACGGGGCGTGTCCCTCCTTCTATCTGCCGCGTCTCGACAAGGGCGGCGAAAAGCTCTTCGCCTCGGAAATGAAATACTGGCGCGATCTCGGCGGATATATCGGGCACTACTATTTTGCCAACGGCATTTCTCCTTATTATCTCCTGACCGATGTCTATTTCGGGGTTCCGTGGGCGGAATATCCCGCCGAATACCGGCCGCCTTCCTTCGAATGGTATGTCAAAAACCGTGAATACATCTCCGACGGCGCAAAGATCGACGAAGCCGATCTCCGGGAGAAAACGGCCCGGATCAACGAAGTCCACCGCAAAAAACAGATCGTCAAAGGCAACTACGAGGAAAGCCTGACCGGCTATATGCCGATGTCATGGCGGAACGGTTCCTTCGCCGGATTCCTCCGCAAATGGATCTCTATCTATGTGGAGAAATACAACTGCAACACGGCATATCTCGACACCTTCGCTTTCCGCAATGATCTTGCCGACTTCAATCCTTACATGAAACTCAACGGGGAAGGCGACAAGCCCGTCTTCAAGATGGCGTTCCTCGATGAACTCATTCCGGCCATGAGGAAGAAGGAACCCGAATTCTGCGCCCTCACGGAAGGCATAGCGGACGTCTTCGGCACGCATCTTTACTTCCTGCTTTCCGGATTCGCACGAGATCCGAACATCTTCCGTTACACCATTCCGGACCAGATCATTTTTCAGGGAAGCTGCAACGGCCTCTGGAGCAAGCCTCTGACAGAGAAGAGCATTCTTCAGGCGTTCCTGTGCGGCAACCGCTTCGACCTGGTCCTCATTTATCCGGAAACCTATTACATGCTCCGGCTCCGGCAGAGGATCAGTCCCTTCCTGAACCGTGCCGTATTTGACGATGTGCGCGGACTGGAAGTCTCCGATCCGGGCGTTCAAGTTTTCGCACACCGGATGCTGCCTGAAACGGATTGCATCATCCCCAACGGCGGAACGAAGGCCGTCACGCTCACCATCGGGAATCCCGACCTTAAAACCGCTTCAATCTCTTATGAACTTCCGTCCTCCTTCCAGCTCAGGAAAGCGCTCCTCTGCGAACTTTACAAGGACCCGGTCCAGCTCCGTTTTACACGGAAAGGCGACATCATCACTTTCCAGGCTCCGAAAAGCACGGCATCCGCCGTCGTCCTGATCGATGAAGTCAAGGACATCCACCAGTTCACCGCCGTGGCCGAGCAGACCGCAAAGGATTCCTTCTCCGTGGAAATTTTCAACTTCACCCCGAAGGAAACCGAGTTTACCGTCGAGGCCGGAAAAGAGACAAAAAAAATCCTGATACAGCCGTATGAGGAAAAGTCCGTCATCTTCACCGATCCGGGGCAGGGCGCGAAATTCGCAGTGGTTCCGGTCACGGTTTCTGCCAAAGGAATGCCCGCGTTCCGCCGGATCATTTCCATCGGCGACACCGGCAGCCGGATTCCGATGCCGGAATTTCCGACGAAGGAAATTTCGAAAGCCAGCCCGCTGGTGATCGATTTCGAGGAGTCGGTCTATTCGGAAAAGGCGGCCGCCTCCGGGAGACGCGGACTCCTCCTGCCCGGAAACGGCAAGACGCAGATGTATAAAATTCCAGTGAATCTGGCTCCGAACGCGCATTATGAAATGACGCTCGCACTCCGGAAATCCCCTGATGTTTCTCAAAAATCAGGAGACTGCTTTATCATGGCCGCCAACTACACGAAGGAGAAGAAACTGGTCCGGTTTGTGTTCATAGGCGGAAATGTGGCGGCCGACGGCGAATTCCACAATCTCAAGGCGGAATTCGATACGGACGGCAATGTTTTCGATGCCGGACTTTACATCTACAACAACAATTCCCATGGGACGCTTTCGGTCGATGACGTGAAGATTGTCGAAATCAGTCGCGCGGCACCTGTCGCGAAGTCCGGACCTCAGGAAAAAACGGCTCCGGTTCAGGAGGAGACTGTGATTCCGGTCAACCTCGGGGAAACATTTGATGACGATTCGGTTCCGCTGAAAAACAAAGCGGTGGTCCGGGTGACCGGCAATGGCAAATATCTCCAGAGGAAGATTCCCCTGACGCTCGAACCGGGCCGGACCTATCGCCTTTCGCTGTCCATCCGGAAGGGGTTCAATGTCAGCAAGGTCATGCATGAAAACATGGTGGCGGTCTGCAATTACACCCAGGACCGCAAACCGGAAATCTACCTGACGCTGGCTACTTCGATCGAAGGGGACGGCAAATTCCATCGCTGTCAGGGGACTTTCAAGACCTCGGACAAGCTGAATTCCTGCGGCCTTTACATCTACAACCGGAACAGCACCGACACGGTGACGGTCGGCGATGTCAGACTGGTCAAAGTATCCGGCACCCCGGATGCGAAAAAATAACGGTTCCCTGCCTTGAATGCGGAATTTATTTTACGGCGGGTCCCTGAAAACGGTTCAATGCTCCGCTTTCCACCAGCTTCCGGAGAATCGGACGGATGTCCGGCCCGGATATTTCCCTGTCGGGATCGGCCATATGAATGGCATAATAGACGGCCGTTCCATCCGGAAACACCAGAAATCCGGACAGTCTGCCCTCCAGATGTTTTGTTTCCGGATTGCGTCCTGTGCCGGTTTTGCCGTAGTAGCCGACTTTTTCGATCGGCTCATAGCGCATCAGGTCTTTGAGCAGGGCAACGTGCTCCGGGCGGAATCCTGATTTTCCGCTGAAGATTTTTTCCATAACCCGGACTTGTTCCGCCGGAGAAATCCGCAGACACGATTCCAGCCAGAAGCCGTTGTGTCCGCTCTCGTTCCAGACGGAGAGGTCGCGGTTGCCGTAGTCAAGACGGTCCAGCGTTTTCTGCACGTAGGCTTTGTCGAGGCGGGACGTCAGCTTCTTGTAATACCAGACACAGGATGCCCGGAACGCCTCCTCAAGAGTGACGTCATGGTTCCAGTCCTTGAAATCATATCGGGTGCCGTCGTAGCCGAGGCGGGTTTCTTTTCCTTTCAGAACGCCGGAATCCAACCCCATCAGCGTGGCAATGATCTTGAAGGTGGAGCAGGGAGAAATCCTCGTTTCCGCTCCGGCACGGTTGAAAACGAGCGTTTCGTTCCTCGCCGGACAGGTAAACACCGCGCTCGCGGCCGCTTTTCCGAAGTAGGGGTTCAGATCAATTGAAACAGGTTCGGACGCGGCATAGAGACCGAATCCGCCAAGCATGATGCAAAGGACCGGAATACGCATGAAACAATTCATTTTCGACTCGCTTTTCATCAGCTGACCACGTTGATCGGTTTGCCCGCGAGAAATGCGCGCACGTTTTCCGTGCTCGCGGCGATCAGACGTTTTCTGGCCTCGTATGTCGCCCACGCGATATGAGGGGTGATCAGACAGTTTTTCGCGTGAAGCAGAACATTGTCCGGGGAGGGCGGTTCCGTGCTCAGCACATCCAGCGCCGCACCGGCGATCCGTCCCTCGTTCAACGCTTCCGCGAGAGCCTCTTCGTCGATCAATGCGCCGCGCGCCGTGTTGACCAGCAGTGCCGTTTTCTTCATTTTTGCCAGATGTTCCCTGTTGACCATTTTCTTCGTGTCATCCGTGAGCGGACAATGCAAGCTGAGGATGTCACTGCGTTCGAAGAGGATGTTCAGCGGCACGAATTCCGCGATGTCCGACTTTTTCGGCGTCCGTGAATAGACCAGCACCTTCATGCCGAACGCATGGGCGACGGCCGCGGCGGACTGTCCGATATTGCCGAATCCGACGATTCCGAAAGTCCGTCCCAGAAGTTCGCGTGTGGGCGCGACATAAAAAGTGAAGTCCTTCGCGGTTGACCACTCGCCCCGCCGGACGGCCTCGCTGTGCGGAGCGACGGCGGAAAAAAGTTCCAGAATCAGCGCAAAGGTGTGCTGGACCACCGATCCCGTACTGTAGGCGGGCACGTTGCTGACAACGATTCCGCGCTCGCGTGCCGCGACGACGTCCACGATATTGTAACCGGTCGCCTGCACCGCGATGAAGCGGAGTTCCGGGAGCTGTTCCATGACTTTCCGCGTGATCTGCGGCTTGTTGATGAGCAGGATTTCCGCGCCCTCGGCGTGTGCTAACAGTTCCGCATCCGACAGGCAGTGTTCATATACGGTCAGGTCTCCGAATTCCTTCAGGGCGTCCCAGGAGAGGTCGCCCGGATTGGCCGGATAGCCGTCCAGAATGACGATTTTCGGTTTCTTCATGTGTGTTTCCCTCTGGTGGATCAGGATTTACGGATCAGCAGGGCGCCGAATGCGCCGTCGTTTACGGCGGACGGCATCAGCCGCTGCTGTTTTTCGAGTTGGAAGGCGGGATTCGCGGCAAGGAACCTTTCGACGGGCTGTTCGTCTTCCTCCCGCTCAATGCTGCAGGTGGAATAGAGGATGCGTCCGCCGGGCTTGATCAGGCGCGCCAGCGAGGAAAGGATTTCTGTCTGGAGAGCGGAAAGGTCGCCGAGCTGCTGTTCGCGGAACCGCCACGGGGCGTCGCAGCGCCGCCGGATTACCCCGCTGTTTCCGCAGGGGACATCCGCCAGAATGAGGTCGAACGCGGCGTCGGGAAAGGGGTTCTCCTGCGCCGAGGCCTGAACGGTTTTCGCCCGGACTCCGGCCCGCGCCAGATTGCTTTTCAGTATCGCCAGCCGCTGGGAGGAACGATCCGCGACGGTCAGCTTCAGACGGTCACGGTCGGCCATGTCCCACAGCAGGATCGACTTGCCTCCGGGCGCGGCGCAGGCGTCCAGCACGGCGCCGGACACCGGTTTTTCCAGCAGGGAAAGCGCCCATGCGGTCGCCGGGTCCTGCACATAAACGAGGCCCTGTTCCAGCCACGGGAGGGCGAAGAACTTGGCTGGTTTGAGGATTTCGAAAAAGCGGAAGCCGTCGGCGAACGGGGGCAGGGCGAGCTCACGGAAAAGGTCCGGTTCCTCGACCGGCGGGAGTTCACCGCGCAGACGGAATACCGGCGGCGGATTCGAGGCGTAACAGGCCAGCATGTCCGCCGTGAACTGTTCTCCGAATACCCGGCGCCAGCGCTCCCGGAGCGATTCCGGAAACGAAAACGGAGGCGGATTTTTGGCTTCATTCGACGCCAGGACGGCCCGGAGCATCGCATTGACGAAAGACGCGGGACCGTTTCCGAATCTCCGCTTTGCGCAATCGACCGCCACATTGACCGCGGACTGTGCCGCAATGCCGGTCTGGAAGATTGCCTGTGTCAGGGTGCAGGCCAGGAGGATGCGGAGTTCCGGCTTCACATTTCCCTTCCTTGCGTGCGCGGCGATAAGGTCGTCCACGAACTTCTTGTGCCGGAAATATTCGAAAAGGAGCGACGCGGCGGCCGACTTGCCCGGCCCGCCCTCTTCGCGGATCGCGTCGAGGCAATCGTCCAATGTCGCGCTGGACTTCTCCCACTCCGCGAGCGCGCGGGCGGCCGTCATAACTATTTTTTCCGAAATACGGTCATTTTTCATTGTTTGCTTTTCCTTATCCCGGTAAAATAACGCATTTTTTCGATTTTTCATCTTTTTTCGGTAACAAATCCGGAAATAATGGTTATATTATCCGGAAACGGATCAGAACCATCCATTATCGGGAGTTTGAATATGAAAGGGAAAATCGCATTCATCGGCGCCGGAAAAATGGCGACCGCCATCGGAATGGGGCTGCTTGCCCGGAATTGTTCCGCCGGACTGAAATTGTCCGCCTTCGATCCTTCGGAAGCCGCCGCCAAAGCCTTCACAGACAAAACCTCCATTCCCTGCGAAGCGACGCTGAAAAAAGCCCTTGCCAATGCCGATATCGTGGTTCTCGCGGTCAAGCCGCAGTATATCAAAGAGGCTCTCAAGGATGCCGCGCCCCTGTTGAAAGATGCTTTGCTCATCTCCATCGTGGCCGGGGTTTCTCTGGAAAACCTGTCCGCACTTTCCGGAATCCGCCGGGTCGTCCGCGTGATGCCCAACACCCCGGCTCTGGCGGGGGAGGGAATGAGCTGTTTCGCTCCCTCGAAGGATGTGCCGTCCGCCGATACGGAAACGGTTCGTGAAATACTGTCCTCCTTCGGACGCTGCCGGCAGGTGCCGGAATCCCTGATGGACGCCGTGACTGGATTGAGCGGAAGCGGTCCCGCGTATGTGTTCGAGTTCATCATAGCGCTGGCGGACGGCGGCGTATTCGCCGGGCTTCCCCGCGATGTGGCGGTGGAACTGGCCGCACAGACGGTCTACGGAAGCGCGAAAATGGTGCTTTCCGGCGAGGACTCCCCGGCGGCTCTCCGCGATGCGGTCATCTCGCCCGGAGGAACCACTGCGCGGGGCGTCGCCAAACTCGATGAAGGGGCATTCCGCAGTACGGTCCTGAAGGCGGTGGTCGCCGCCGCGGAACGTTCCGCCGAATTGAACAAGCTGAAGTAACGACTTCTCACGCGATGAACCATTCTCTTCCGTATGCGGACGCCCCGCGGGTCAAGGCGGTCCGGCTTCTGCCGAAAGGCCTCCAGTCGGTGCGCCGGAGACATCCGTGGGTCTTTGAGGATTCCATCACAAAGCCGCCGGAAAATCTCCGTGTCGGCGACATCGCCGTTTTGTTCGACGACCGAAAAAAGACGGGTGCGGGAATCTTCGACCCCTTTTCCGATATCCGCATCCGGGTGCTTGCCTGGGGCGCGACAGCGCCGGACATAGGCCCTGTTTTATTCAAGGAGCTGGCAGAGAAGGCCGCGCACCGCAGGGAAGGTCTTTTCGGACCCGAAACCAATGCATGGCGGCTGGTCAACGGCGAGTCGGACGGCTTTTCCGGACTGGTGGCCGACCGCTATGACGATGTTCTTGCACTGAAAGTTTATACGGCGGCATGGATTCCGTATCTGGGACATGTCACGGATGCTCTGTGTGCGGCCAATCCGGGATTGAACCGCCTTGCCCTTCGTTTTTCCCGGGAGGTCTCCACACTGTCTCCTGAAATCCGTCACCATCTGGAGGACGGCATGCTGTTCGGGCCTCCGGACTGGAACGGGCGTGTCGAATTTCTTGAAAACTCCCTGCGGTTCGAGGCCGATGTGAAGGAAGGGCAGAAGACCGGTTTCTTTCTGGACCAGCGGGAAAACCGCGCACGGGTCGGCGAACTCGCCGCCGGATTGAAGAAGGTCCTCAACGTATTTTCCTATTCCGGAGGATTTTCTCTGTATGCCGCCCGGAACGGCGCGGAGGAAGTCACGGATATCGACTTCAGCAAACAGGCGATTGCCGCTTCCGAACGGAATTTCGAGTTGAACCGGCACTTTTCCGGCGTATCTTCCTGTCGTCACCGGGGAATTGCCGACGATGCGTTTCTGGCAATGAAGACGCTGGAAGAGAAGGGGGAACGGTTCGATCTCGTGATCGTGGACCCGCCTTCTTTTGCCAAGTCGTCCGCGGAACGGACTACCGCCCTCAATTCCTATTCACGGCTGGCGACACTGGCAGTGCGTCTTTTGCGCAAAAACGGAATTCTGGTATTTGCCTCCTGTTCCAGCCGAGTGGCCGCGGATGAACTTTTCGAGGAAGTCCACCGGGCGGCCCGGAATGCGGGACGTCCTCTTCAGGAGTTCGACCGCCGTGCGGAAGCCCCGGACCATCCGGCCGATTTCCGGGAATCCCATTACTTGAAATGTCTTTACGCCCGTGCGTAATTTTAAAAAAAATCGATTTTTTTTACTTTTACCCCTTGACACCATCATTTTTGAGACTAACGTAGTAAAAAGAGCAGGAACAAATTGGAGAGATTTGTTCAGCTTAAGAGCAATACGGGATGGAAACCAGGAGGGCTTTTAAGATGGTATCCAATGATGCCGCGTTTCATAAACGGACATTTTTTTCCTTGATCGAATTAATGTTGGTTGCCTCTGTAATTCTGATTCTCGGAACTTTGTCGGTTTCTTCCGTCGTCAATTCCCGCCGTCAGGCGCGTCAGGCATATTGCTCGAATAATCTTCGGCAGCTGGCCCTTGCGTTCCAGATGTATCAGCAGGACTATAAATCCTATCCCGTTCAGGAACGGTTTCTGGATGATTTTCGTCCGGTATACACGTATCTAAAGTCTCTGAGTGCATTCACCTGTCCCGGAAATCCGAACACAGTCAGCAAAGTTTCCACGGAATCATCGCTGGTCGGCGGAACGGATTATGTTTTCTGGACCGGACAGCTGGCGGCAGAACTGCCAGCGGCGCCTTCTTCAACGACGGATTCAGGTTCCAACTCGTCTTCCGGAGATTCCGGCGGATGCAACTGCAACAGCAATGTATGCACTTGCGGTCGCGGGAACGGAAACGGAAACAACGGCGGCAACGGAAACGGAAATCAGAACCAACACCAAAATGGAAATGGCCACGGAAACGGCAACGGGAATAACGGCGGCAACGGAAATGGCAACGGGAATAACGGAAGCTCCAATTCCGGCTCGTCAACGACAAGTTCCACATTTTTTGCCTACGGCGCGGATATTTCCGATTCCAAGTTCCAGCGGACGCTGGCGGACAAGCTCACACGTCCTGTGATATATGACAAATGCGGTCCGGCGCACGGCAATTACATCAACCTCTGTGATCTGCGCGATGCCAGTGTCTCTTCCAGACGCGACATGTGCGATCTATGGGTGCTGAACACTTCCAAAGAGCTGATTGTGGATTCCACTGATCCTTTCCCGAAATAATTCCAGGTTTTTCAGCCTTCCGTGCAAAACGGTCCCGGATCATTGCGTTCCGGGATTTTTTTCTCCGAGAAATCTCTGTTTTCCCGATTTACTTTCGGGCGGAGACGTGCTATTGTACCGGTTCAGGATAACAACACATTCGGATGAAAGGAACGGACAGCATGTATATCGGCAGAATCGTGGCGGCGGGAATGACCCGGAACGGAAAAATCGCGGCGGCTTACAGGGTATCCTCACGCTCGTTTCCCAATCGTTCCGCGCGGCTGACCGGCGAGACTGTCTCCATCATGCCCCGCGCGGGATTCGAAGGCGATCTGGCTAAGAATCCTTATATCGCTTACAACGCGGTGCGTATCAGCGGAAAAATCGCTCTGGTCACCAACGGCTCCCATACCGATCCGATCATCGAAAAAATTATCGCCGGAATGAATCTGCGCGACGCTTTCGCCCTTCCCATGCTTGCCATGGATTACGAAAAAGATTCCCTCAATACGCCCCGGATCGCGGCCGCCGTCGACGCGGAAAAGAAAGTCTGCATGCTGGGAATCGTCCGGCATGATGCGCTTCTGGTCCGCGAGTTCCCGCTGGTCCCCGGAAAAATCTATTATCTTTCCACTTACGAGAAGAATGTCCCGTGCCGGAATCATTGCGACGACGCCTTCGAAGCCGCTTCCGCCGCGGAAGTCTGCTCCTATATGATTTCCGGCGGAGAATTCGCCTCCTTCGAAAAGCCGGTCACCGCCGCTTCCGCGCTCTGGAACGGTTCCTCCTACGAACTGGCCGTCTGCGACGCCGAAGTTCAGGCATAAGGATTCATCTCAAGATGTCTTCCCCGATTGCTTCCCTGAATCCTCAGCAGAAAGAGGCCGCCACCACCATCGAAGGTCCCGTTCTGGTTCTGGCCGGAGCCGGCACCGGAAAAACGAAGGTCATCACCTGCCGCATCGCCTACATGATCGAGCAGGGGATTCCGCCCGCGTCCATCCTCGGCGTGACCTTCACCAACAAGGCGGCGCGCGAAATGCGGGAACGTCTGGACCGGATGGTCGAATCCGAGCTCTCCAAACAGGTGACGCTCGGAACGTTCCATTCGTTCTGCGCCCGCGTCCTCCATCGCTATATCCAGCTGGCCGGACACTACAACGCCTCGTTCAGCATCGCGGACGACTCCGACCAGATCAGTCTGGTGCGTCAGGCCGCCGCCGAACTGGGCTACTCCAAGGATGAGATCGATTCCAAATCCGCGCTTTCCTACATCAGCCGGAAGAAGAATTCGCTCCAGTGGCCTGAGGATGCTCTGGCGGAGGATGCAAACAGCTATTCGGACGACGCCCACTTCGCACGGATTTACGAACGTTACCAGCAGATGCTCGAACTTCAGAACACCCTCGACTTCGACGACATGCTTCTGATCACGCTCAAACTGCTCGAGGAACATCCCGAGGTCCTCGAATACTGCCGCAACACCTACCGTTACCTTCTGGTGGATGAATATCAGGACACCAACCAGGCACAGTTCCGGATCATTCAGCTGATCGCCGGGGAAAACATGAACCTCTGCGTAGTCGGCGACGACGACCAGAGCATTTATTCCTGGCGCGGCGCCGTCGTCTCCAACATCCTCGACTTTCCGAAACATTTTCCCGGTGCGAAACAGATCAAGCTTGAACAGAACTACCGTTCCACAAACGCCATTCTCGACACGGCCAACGCCGTCATCGCCGAAAATTCCGCACGCTACGACAAGAACTTGTGGTCCGCGAAAGGGCAGGGGGAGAAGGTCAAGGTGTTCCGTCTTCAGGACGGCGAAGCCGAGGCACGTTTTGTGGCGGACGTCATTTCCAACATGATTTCGCGCGATTCTGAACGCCTCTGGTCCGACTTCGCCATCCTCTTCCGCTCCAACCATCTTTCGCTCGCCTTCGAACAGGAATTCCGTTCCCGCGGCATCACCCCGAAGATCATCGGCGGACAGGCGTTCTTCCAGCGCAAGGAAGTCAAGGACGCCGCCGCTTATCTCAAACTGCTGGTGAACAAACGCGACGACCAGAGCCTGCTCCGCATCCTCTCCGTGCCTCCGCGCGGACTCGGCGACAAGGCGATCCTGACGTTGCGCGAGCTCCAGAAGACCATGCACAAGCCTCTGGCGGAAATCCTCGGTTTGGAGGAATATCACGCGCATCTCACAAAAAGCGCCGTGTCCGCCGCCTCTTCCATGGCGGGGTGCATCTCCCAGTATGCCGCCGACTTCAAGCAGCCGGGGCGTCTGGCCGACCGAATCCGGGATTATCTGACCGATATCGGCTATCTTCACGGTCTCCAGAAAATCTACAAGAACGCCGATGAAGCGGAAAAACGGCAGGAGAATATTCTGGAATTCATCAACTATATCGGCATTTATGAACTTCGCCAGCAGAAGGAATGTTCTCTCGGCGAATTCATGGAAACTTATTCCCTCATGGATGACAACGACCGCACGGATGACCGGGAGAATGCCGACGGCCCCGTCCTTTCCACCGTACACGCATCCAAGGGGCTGGAGTTCCCGGTCGTTTTCGTCGTCGGACTGGAACACGGGACATTTCCGCACGAAAGAGCGCTGAAGGAAAACGGAGAGGAAGAGGAAAGACGTCTTTTCTATGTGGCCGTGACACGGGCGCGCGAACAGCTCTTCATCACCTGTGCCGCGGCACGGTTCAAGTATCATGAATACGTCCGTCAGCTGCCGTCGCCGTTCCTCCGCAATCTTCCCGACAGCTGTGTGGAAAAGCCCCCTCTGGAATCCTTCATTCAACCGGAAGCGGAAGTCTCGGAAAACGAACTGCGGAATGCTTTCGCCGATATCCTCAAAGAGCTCCGCAAATAACCGGGCGTCACTTCAGGATATACGGACTGAACCGGAATGTCCGGCAGCCGCGCACGACGATATCCGCCATCATCTGCGGAAACGAACCGTTCACCACGATATAGGGTGCCTGAAACGTCTTGGCGGTCCAGAGAAATTCGGGCGGACGGGCGGAAACCTTGAGCGTGATCGGCGGGAGGACTTCCCATATCTTCCGGGTAGGCTGAAACAGCGGTTTGTATTCGGACCGGGGATATTTCGAAATTCCTTCCAGCAGGGACGGGAAGGCGGAGGGCGCTTCCCCGGCCGACGGACCGCAGTAAAAACCGAGGGAGGCCCCTTGAATCCGTCCGGTCAGGAGTCCCTGCGGTTCGTCCTCATCCTCTTCGGAATCGTCCGGGAAGTCCATTCCGGAAAAATGCGGAAACCGGTTCGGAAGATACGGTTTTCTTTTTTCCGGGAAGAAAATCCAGCCGCGCATGATGACTGATCCTTTCACTTCATTATCTCTGCCAATGTACCCCGCCATGGATAAAATTCAAGAAAAATCCCGGGGAAATATCTTTATTCGGGCGGAAAACAGCTGTTTTTTGCCTCGTCCCGCTCTTGACAGGACAACAGAGAGAGGATACTGTAGGACAGGAAACCACAAAGGAAAGGAGTCCTCTCATGTTGAACGTCTACGCATGGAATGTCTGCCCGCATTGCCGGAGAACGATTGAGTTTCTGCAAGCCCATAACATTCCATTCCAGTATCTGGAAATCGAGGAACAGCCCAAAGCGGTTATCCGGAAAGTGATCGACGTGAACGGCGGCGACGACTGGGTGGTTCCCACGCTGGAATACAACGGACAGTGGCGTCCGGGACAGGTTTTCAACGAAGACGCTCTCAAGCGCGACCTCAAAAAATGGGGGCTTCTGAAAGACTGAACCTTCCACGAACGGACATTCCGTCCGTTCAGCGCCGCACGGAACGCGGTGAAAAACCGTAATGGCTCCTGAACTGCCGTGAGAAATAATTGCTGTCCGGAAAACCGCATTTTTCGGCGACTTCGGAAATGGTCAGCTCCGAACCGTGAAGGTAGGAAAGCGCCTTGGTCAGCCTCGCATTCAGCAGATACCGGATCGGTGAAATTCCCGTCAGCATCTTGAATTGCTGCCGCAGCGCGCTCTCGGACATGTTTGTGAAACGGGCCATTTCCGAAAGAGACCATGACTCCTTGAGGCGGATATTGAGTTCGGCCAGCAGACGGCTGACGCGGTAGGCGTTGGAGATTCCCATTTCCTGCGTGAGGGGGCCGCAGTGACGGCAGAGATGCAGCAGGACCTTCAGAAAATCCGCCAGAATCGCCGTCCGGGCGCCGGTCTGCATCTGACTCTGTTCCCGGATGATCTCGTCCAGCAGCTGAATGATCTCCGGAAAAAAGGAGTTTTCCAGCTTGAGGATGTTCCAGCCGCTGTCCTGTACGCGGGTGACGTTGAACAGAAGCTGATAGTTCGGGAGACTCTGCATGTCGTTATGAAAGTGTTTCAGGAAGCTGGGCGCAAAAAGGATGTTGTAGATTTCCAGCGAGTTGGCCTCCTCGTAATAATGGACTTCCCCCGGATTGATGAGAAAAACACTGCCTGTGGTGATCTTGAGACGCTGTGGGCCCATGACGTGAAAAGCATTTCCGGAACGCACGAATACGAGCTCGTAAAAGTCGTCATGACGGTGCCGGTGTCTGATCCCATACTCCCTGTCATGCCGGCAGAACAGCACGGAGAACTTGAAATTGTTCCAGATCAGATGAGGTTTCAGGGTGTTTTTCATGGCGCAGTCTTCTTTCCCGGTCGGATACTATACACTGATTTCCTGAAAATGAAATGATTCCGGGAAACTTTCTTTTTGGGAAAAAAAATGAAACGGGGAGTGAAAAACATCCTTCGTGAAGGAACTGTTTTTCACTCCCCGCCGGAAAAACAGTTCAGAAAATCACTCCTCGTCTTCTTCCACCGGCGCAGCATAATGATCCAGCCATTCGGACATGAAGTGCTGATTCTTTTCCCTGGATTTGTCGCCGATCGTTTCCGGAAGTGTGTGGGCCGCGGCATGACCGTCGACAAAAAGGTAATTTGCCCGGTTCGTATGTCTTTTGACATCCAGTTTCCCCGTCCAGTTGTCCGGCTCGGTCATCGCATGGTAGCACTGATGTTCGAGCGCCGTGGTTCCATCCGCTTCGAACCCTCTTTCGGAGAGATAAATCCTCGCCGACGGAGTTCGGAGGCTGGTTACGGGAATGCCGAATGTCAGCATCGCGTTGACCATGTAGCTCTGGATCGCCTTGTCCTTGTCATACCCCTTGTCGGATGGGCATTTCAGGTATTTCAGGTCGTATTTGTAGTCCGACACGAGGGAGGTATACCATTGCGGCTCGGGATCCATCTCCACGAGGTTATCGAAGGTTCCTTTGTGAACTACCGGAAGCGCGTCCTTGTAGTCGCCGCGGTAAAAATTCGTTGCGAGGGTGGCCTGTTTGAGGTTGCCCAGACAAGAAATTCCCTGCGCCTTGGCCCGTGCATTGTTGAGAGCCGGAAGCAGCATTCCGGCAAGAATGGCGATAATCGCAATCACAACGAGGAGTTCTATCAAAGTAAAAGTGCGTTTCATATTGCAGTCCTTGTTTTTTTCGGCAAATCAGATTTTCCGCCGGTGATAGTCACCCTGCGGAATTTGTTCCGGCGGAACACGAAAATTCTGCCGGAGAGAGTTGGAGGAATGAAAAAAAATCAGGACAGCGGCGGTGCGCGTGTGAGCGGAAGTCGACAATCGTTGACTGGAACCGGCGAATCCGGTCTTGGCAGAAAAACTGCCTCGGCAAATTTTTGAATGGATCTGGTCGAATCCGAGGGATATACGAAATTGAACATTCCGGCGCATATCTGGCAGAATATTTTGACCGGGTGGATAGAATCTTCCGAATGTGCATAGCGCATTTTCGGAACGGCGCCTTTTCCGCGGCATTCCGTAACGGAGGACGTTTTGCTTTCATTTTCGCGGGAACACTGTCCCTGCCCGCAGGAGTGAATGAACGGGTGCAGTAAGCCGCTTCCGAGGAATATCAGACTCAGCGCCAAAGACAAAATTTTCGGGAGAACACCAGTTTTCATTCATGCGACTCCGTAAAGCCTGTAATATAGTTCCTCACGGAAAATATTCAAGAATCTTCTCCGAAAGGTTGAAAAAACCGGATTCATAGATATAGTTTGAACAGAAAAAGTTCGATTCCTGTTCTAAATAAACTCAATAAGCGGGAGAAAAAAGATGTTATCCGGAATCTCGGGGAAGTATTTCAGTGCTGTCATGCTGTTGTTGCTGTGCTCATTCAGCGTTCCGCTTTCCGCTCAAACGGAGGCGCCTCCGTCGCCGTCCCGCGATATTCAACAGGGAATGGTGACGGTTATGAGCGAAAACAAGGAATACGCGGCTGTCAAAGCCAATGCGGATTCCATCAGGACGCAGATTGAAACCCTTCAGGAAAAACTGATCGCGCAGAATCCCGAACTCAAAAAACTCTTCGATGAACGCCAGACTCTGCAGAAAACCATTATTGAAGCAACCCGGGCAAACAAACCCGAAACGGAAATTTTACCGTCCAGGAATCGCCTCAGAGAAGTGACGTGGCAGTTGGAAAAAATCTTTTCGGGCTCCGCGGAATATGTCCGGCTTGCCATGAAACTGAATGCGGCACTCGCTAAAATGAACTGGACTTTCCAGAAAGTTCTCGCAACCTCTTCCGATCCAAGGGTGTTGAAATTCATCGAAACAATGGAAAAGACCGTCGGCGACTACATCGCATATTCCGCCCGGAATCTGCCGAAGGCGGATGTCAAGGGTACCGATGAATACAAGGCAGCCATCGCCGGAATCGAAAAATACAGACAGGACCCGGCCCGTTACAAGACAATGATGGAACAGTGTTGTAACCCGCTCCGTCAGAAAATGGAGTGGTGCGCCGGAAAGGATCCCGCCATCCGTGAAATGAACCGGAAACTTTCCCTGACAAGAACGGAACTCTTCTGGAGAAAAGCTCTTCTGGAAGAGAAGAATCCAGAACTTACCTGGAAGGTGAGAACCTTTCCGACTTCTCCCGATTTCCGGGCTCCGGAAGGAATCAAAAAATACAATGCCATGAACAAGGAACTGGTGCAAGCCATTCAGTCGGACCCCGAATATTCGAAGCTGGAAAAGATGGAACAGAACCTCCGGAAAGAACACAGAAAAGCTCTGGATGGATTCGCCGCGAAGAGCAGCGCGCCGGAAGCGGTCGAATTCCGGAAAGCCCTGGCTCTGCTGGAAGAGGTGAACAAGACCGTTCCCTCCGGCAAAACGAAATAACTTTGGAATGCTATCTGTTAAAATTTTTGAACATATGGGGGGAAAGAAAATGTCATCAAAAAAGATCATCCTTGCCGCGGCCGTTGGATTCCTGCTTTTTGCACTTCCGGTCCGGGCTGGCGCTGAAAAAAATATCCCGGCTGACGTTGAGATTCAAAAAGAATTACAGACAGCCTTGAAGGAGAACAAGGAATTTGCGGAGATTCAGGCAAAAACCGATTCTCTCCGGAAACAGCTCGACGCGTTGCAGGAGAAGCTCGCCGCCGACAATCCGGAACTCAAAAATATGCTGGAGGAGCAGAAAAAACTCCGGAATGAGATTCAGGCCCTCGGGAGCGGGATATCCCGGGCGCAGGCAATGCGCATGTTCACGATCGATAAAACGTTGAACCGTGCATTTTCCTCCTCGAAGGAATATGCCGCGCTTTCACTGAAGTTTGAAACGAATCTGGCTGAAACCTATTATGCTATGCAGAAAATTCTTAATTCCTCTGCCGATCCGCGCATGGTGAAATACAACGATTTTGTACAAAAATTTACGGACGCATCCTTTGCCAATGCGACCAAAAACGCTCCGAAGGCGAACGTCGAAGGTTCCGAGGAATACAAGGCTGCCATATATGGCGCGGAAAAATACAAGGAGGACCCGGCCCGGAACAAGTGGGCCATGGTGCAGTGGTATTCTGCGCTGAGGTGGAAACTGGGGCGGGTTGCGGAAAAGGATCCGGCCATCCGTGAAATGGGAAAGAAGCTTGCACTGATGACGGCTGAACTGCAATGGAAGCGTTGTCTTCTTCAGGAAAAGAACACGGAACTCGCGTGGAAACTCAAAACGGCCGAATTCGCCATGGACTACAAAGACAGGGAAGCCATAAAGAAATATAATGAACTCAATAACGAGTGGTCGAATCTTCTCCGGGCAGATCCCGGATATGCGAAGCTGGAAAAAGAAAGTCAGGAACTCCGGCAGGCTCAGATGAAAGCCGTCGAGGATTTCGCGGCGAAGAGCGACGCCCCGGAAGCAATCGAATACCGCAAGGTCAAGGCCCTGCTGGACGAAGCGAACAAAAAGGATTCCGGCGCTTCAATGTGTGTGCCGCAGCGTCAAAAGTTGGATTTCAGCGGTTTTTTCACTAAAACAAAATACCTCCAGAAGGATTTCGATGCCCGTGAACTGGCCATGTTCAAAAAATATCTGGTCGCCGAGAAGGTTGCTGATCCGGACAAGGTGCTTGCCGCGTTTCAGGGGAAGGAGGAAGCTCCCCTTGCCGCATTGATCAAGGGTGGAACGCTTGAGAAAGCTCCGGTGACGGATTTCTTCATCCGCTCGGAATATCAGCAGTTGGTAAATCAGACCAACTGGGGCGGGCGGGGCCGCGACAATGCAATCGCCCTGTATGAACTGGGCGCGAAATACTACGAATCGCATCCGGCGGATCGCGACGAAGGACAAATCATTCTCCGACGGATTCCCTTTGCCTACGACTATGCCAACCGGCTGCGGTCCATCGAAAAAATTCTCCGAATCGAAGGGCTTGATCCGTGGCTGAAGGAGATGTTTCGCGGAAAACAATGTCATGATCTTGCCTGGCAGGCGCGCGGACACGGTTTCTCAAACAGTGTGACTCAGAACGGCTGGAATGTTTTTGAAGAGAATATTCAGAAAGGCAGGGACCATTTCCTCGCGGCATGGAAGATTGATCCGACCCGTCCGGAAGCTCCCGCCTCGATTTGCGGGGCACCTTTTTCTCAGGAAAATTCCGTCAAGTATTTCCGGCTGGCTTCGGAAATACAGGCGGATTATGGTCGTCCTATCCGCGGATTGCAGAATGTTTTTCTTCCACGTTGGTGCGGGGACAACCAGATGGCTTTCGATCTGGCGGTGAAATGTCTGGAGAGTCCTTTCCGGGACACCTTGATTCCGGAATACGGCATCCGGAGCGTTTGCATGGGGGCGCTGGAAGGGTTCGGTTATGCGTGGCAGAACGGAATCCGGAATACACCGCGTCTGCCGGAACTGATTCTGAAATATCTGAATGAGAAGATCGCTTCGAAAGATCCGGTCCGGCAAGAAGACGGCATGGCACAGAAGGTCAGCATGCTGGTTGTTCTCGGGCGCTATGAGGAAGCGGATGCTCTTTATAGAAAACTGACGCCCGAAAAATTCAATGCGGCCCTTGCCCGTTTCAGAAAAACGACTCCTGTCCAGATCGGCGGAAACAGCAGTTATTTCTCATGGGTCGATTATCCGGCAACATTGTCGGTCTTTACCGGCAAAAACGGAAAGGAACTGAAAGCCGCCGAAGACCTGTTCCTTGCCGGGCAGACGGAAAAAGCTTTGTCCGGACTTGATCAGTTGCTGGTTCGGAAAGACCTTTCCAAATCCGAACGCAACTACATCTATTTTCTGTATGGACACTGGCTGTTGAACGATAATCCGGCCTTTTCTTATGGCCGGATCATTCCCGCGTGGCAGGCGGAAACGTGGCAGAAGTTCAAACCTGTCGTCATGGAAAAACTGCTGGAACACGGCATCGATCCCGGTGTGTATGGAGAATATGCCACCTGTCTTCAACTCGCCATCTACCAGAATGCGAATCCGGCTGTCATCATGGCCGCCGTGAAACGTTTCCCTGATTCCATAAAAGTCCTGTCGAACGACCGATACAAAAGATCAGTGCTGTATTACTTCGCGGAGAAGAATTCCGATCCCGCGCTTCTGAAATTCCTGCTGGAAAACGGAGCGGACATCGAAGCAAAACAGGAAGATGGAGCGACTCCTCTGCTTGTGGCGATCTGGGTGAAGAACGATAAGGCGCGCCGGGCTCTACTGGATGCCGGCGCATCCATTCATGCCAGAACCAATGTTCACAGCACCGCGCTTCATATGGCCTCCGCCAAGTCTCCGCTTTCCTTTGTCGGGGAGCTGATTCAGAAGGGATTGGATGTCAATGCCGAAACGAACGGGGATCATTCCACGCCTCTGATGATGGCCGCGAACGCCGGACGGGCCGATACGGCGAAACTTCTGCTGGAAAACGGGGCAAAAGTGAATGTGAAGGAGGTTGCCGGGGAAAAGAAAACAGCCCTCCATTATGCAGTCGATGCCAAAAGCCCGGAAACAGTAAAAGTCCTGCTGGAATACAAGGCTGACAAGTCTCTTAAGGATAAAGACGGTCTGACTCCGCTGGAACTGGCAGAGAAGAAAAATCTCCCGAAGATTGCGGAGCTTCTGCGCTAAAAAAAAATAAGCCGCCCCCCTCTGTTTCAGGGGAGGGGGCCGAATACCGGGGCTTTCAATATTATCCGATTTTGGAAAGGTCGCCGTTGATCGTGATGCCGCCGTCCGCCACGAGAATGGCACCGTTGAGGTAGCTGGAGTCGTCCGCCGCCAGAAACAACGCGACTTTCGCGATCTCCTCCGGAGTGCCGTAACGACGGATCGGAGTCCGTAATTTCAGAAAACGCTCTTCGTCGAAAGTCGAATTTTCCGGATTGCTCTGACGCATCATCGGAGTCATGATCGCGGCAGGCGCAATACAGTTCACCCGGATGCCGTAACGTCCGTATTCCGCGGCCATCGACTTGGTAAGCTGGACCGTTGCGCCTTTGGTAGCGGTATAAGCGTCGCAGTCGGGAATGCCGATCACGCCCGCGCTGGAGGCTGTGTTGATGACTGAACCACTGCCGCGTTTCATCAGCACGGGAAGTCCGTATTTACAGAACAGGAACACACTCCGGAGGTTGATCGAAATGATGCGGTCCCAGTCCTCTTCTGAAATATCCGTGACGCGGGCGTCGTGTCCGGGCCAGTAGATGGAGGCGTTGTTGTAGATCACATCCAGGGCGGGGCATTTCTCGATGACAGCGCGAACGTCCTCCGACTTGGAAACATCGCACTTTACGAAATCCACGCCAAGCGCCGAGGCGGTTTCATGTCCGAGCTTTTCATTGATGTCGGCAATCACCACATGAGCGCCCTCCCGGACGAACACTTCTGCTCCGGCGCGTCCGATCCCCTGCGCTCCGCCCGTGATCAATATGGTTTTTCCTTCGAGTCGTTTCATTGTTCGAACTCCTTTTGTTGCATGTCCTTCCTCACATAATCGTATAGCCGCCGTCCGTGATGATCTCCTGTCCGACCACGAAATCGGAGAGGGACGACGCGAGGAAAATCAAGGCTCCCTGATGATCCTCCGGCGAACCGAAACGGTCGATCGGGGCGGTCCTGAAGAAAACTTCGATCACTTCCGGGAAAAGATCGTCAACCTTGGTCACACCCGGACTGATGCAGTTCACGCGGATGCCGTGCTTGATGAACTCGGCGGCCGCGGCGCGTGTCATGTGGATGATCGCCGCTTTGGAAACGCTGTAGGGAAGCTGCGGATCGGGCCAGATGACATGTCCGCAGATGGACCCGATGTTGATGATCTTGCCGTATCCGTTCGGGATCATGGCGCGAGCTTCCTCGCGGAGGCACTGCCACGTGCCGTTGAGGTTGACATCCATCTGTTTCCGCCATTCCTCGGGCGTTACATCCAGAGCGCCTTTGATCGGGATCGAGATTCCGGCGTTGTTGACCGCGATGTCCAGTCGTCCGAAGGCTTTTACCGTGGCATCCACCATCCTGCGGACCTCTTCCTGTTTCGTGATGTCCGCGTGAACGGCAATGGTTTTGCGTCCTGTCGTCTTCGCGATTTCGGCAGCGGTCCGTTCCGCGTTCTCCGCAATCACGTCGGCCACAGCGACATCGGCTCCGGCCTCGGCCAGCGCCTTGGCGAACCCGCGTCCGAGTCCGCGTCCGGCTCCGGTGACCAGCGCCCTTTTCCCATCGAGCTTGAATTTCTCAAGAATATTCATTTTTTCAATCTTTTCACGGCTTCAATAATGTCATTGACGCCCAAGCCATACTGGTCGCGGAGCCAGAGCTGCGAACCGACTTTGCTGACATTCACGTCCGGCAGGGCTACACGTCTGAACGGCACATGGCCGCATCCCTCGTCCATCAGGACTTCCGCGACCGCGCTTCCGACGCCCCCGCTGAGGTTGTGTTCCTCGACCACCACGATGCCGCCGGTCTCTTTCGAGGCGCGGACAATCGCCTCCCTGTCGATCGGCTTGATGGAGTGGAGGCTCACCAGACGACAGCGGACGCCCTCCGCCGCGAGTGCGTCGACCGCGCGTTTAGCATTGATGCCGACCGTTCCCGCAAAGAAAACGGTGGCTGTTTTGCCTTCGCGCACCTGAAGCGATCCCCCGATTTTGAATTCAATCGGACCTTCGTGGATGTCGGGTTCGTTCTTGTAGCCGCAGCGGAAATAGACGGGTCCGTTGTAAACCATCATGGCATGGGTGGCGGCACGGGCTTCGGCCATGTCGCACGGGACGAGCACCACCATGTTCGGCAAGGCGCGCATAATCGCGATGTCTTCGGTGGAGTGATGCGAGATTCCGAGTTCTCCGTAGGCCACGCCGCCGCCGATGATCACGATTTTCACGTTGGCGTTGTGGTAGCAGACGTCATTGCGGACTTGTTCCAGACAACGCAGGGTAGGGAAGTTCGCAATGGAGTAGGTGATGGCGATATTGCCTTCCATAGCCACGCCGCAGGCGACGCCGGTCATGTTCTGCTCCGCCACGCCGCAGTTGATGAAACGGTCCGGAAACGCGTTGGCGAAGCCTTCGATCTCGCCGTAACCGATATCCGCCAGCACCATGAATACGCGCGGGTTCTTCTCCGCGATCTTCAGGAGTTCCTGATTGAATGCCTTTCTCATTGCGCCGCCTCCACTTCCTTCAAAGCCTTTGCGAGAAGCTCGTCGGTCAGCCCCCCGTAATGCCATTTGTAGTTGTTTTCCATGAACGAAACGCCTTTGCCCTTGACGGTCCGGAAGATGATCGCATTAGGCTTGCCCGGTTGCAGTGATTTTACCGCATCAAAAATGGCGTTCTGGTCGTGACCGTCGGCCTCTTTCGAGGCCCAGCCGAACATTTCCAGTTTGGGCGCGAGCGGTTCCAGATCGATGATGTCGGGCGATGACCCGAGTGCCTGAAGACGGTTGTAATCGACCAGCATGACGAGGTTGTCCCATTTGTGCTGACCGGCCAGCATGATTGCCTCCCAGCTCGATCCCTCGTTGAGATCGCCGTCGCTGACCATGCAGTAGATTTTATGTTTCTTGCCCGCCTGTTTTGCCGCCAGAGCCATGCCGCAGGCGACGGGAAGTCCGTGTCCGAGCGATCCCGTGGAAAACTCCACGCCGGGGATATGGTGGGAAATGTGCCCGCTGAGCTTGCCGTTGTCCTGATAGTAGGTATCCAGCCAGTCCATCGGGAAGAATCCGAGTTCGGACATCGTCGCTAGAAGCGCGGCTCCGCCGTGTCCCTTGCTCAGGATGAAACGGTCGCGGTCCTCCTTCTTCGGATGTTTCGGATCGATATTTATAAGCTGAGTGAAAATAACAGGCAGAATATCTGCCATAGACAGCATACTGCCAATATGCCCGCTCTTTCCCTTATGCACCATCTGAAGACAGTGAATTCGAACTTTCTTTGCCAGTTCGCGGCATTTTTTTTCTTGTTTCTGATTCATGACGCCGGCCTCCTTCCGGATATTTATTTTCATTTATCTAATAATATATCGTTTTTGAAAAAAATCAAGGGGCTGAATAAGAAAAAGTGACATTTTCCGCGGGGAGGGGGAGGAAAGCGCTCTTCGAAAGAGGGAGGCAGAACGTGAAAAATAAGGAATTGGCTGGAAAGTTTACGAGAAGAAACTCTTTACTTTTAAACGCGCAAGGCTTGAAAAAGGAAGGAAAACGGGATAAATTATAAGCTAATTCGTTTTGCCGATAAAACAAAACCCCCAATCAATGGAGAATACGCGATGAACTTCTCACACGAAGTCGAACAGATGTGCTGTGTCGCCAAAGGCCCGAAGAACGGTCCCGCGCCCATTCCGCAGGAAGGCGCCTGGACAAAGGCCAAGGAAATCAAGGACATTTCCGGACTGACCCACGGGGTCGGCTGGTGCGCTCCCCAGCAGGGCGCCTGCAAACTGACGCTGAACGTCAAGAACGGAATCATCGAAGAGGCTCTCGTGGAGACCATCGGATGCTCCGGCATGACCCATTCCGCCGCAATGGCCGCGGAAATCCTTCCCGGCAAGACCATCCTCGAAGCGCTGAACACGGACCTTGTCTGCGACGCGATCAACACCGCCATGCGCGAACTCTTCCTCCAGATCGTCTACGGACGCACCCAGACGGCCTTCTCGGAAGGCGGACTTCCCATCGGCGCCGGACTGGAAGACCTCGGCAAGGGGCTCCGCAGCATCACCGGCACCATGTATGGAACGAGCGCCAAAGGCGTCCGCTATCTGGAAATGGCCGAAGGCTATGTGACGGAAATCGCCCTCGACGAGGAAAGCAAGGTCATCGGCTACAAGTTCATCAAGCTCGGACAGATGCTCGACGCCATTGCCAAGGGCATGGACGCCAACGAGGCGGTCAAGAAATTCACCGGCACCTACGGTCGTTTCGCCGAAGCCGCCAAAACCATCAATCCGCGTCATCAATAAGAGGAGTGATTCATCATGGCACTTTTTGAAAGTTACGAGCGCAGAATCGCGCAGATCAATAAATTCCTCAACGACAACGGAATCGCCTCCATCGAAGAAGCCGAAGCCATCACCAAGGCAAAAGGCCTGGACATCATTGCCCGCGTGAAGGACATCCAGCCGATCTGTTTCGAAAACGCCTGCTGGGCCTACCTCGTGGGCGCGGCGGTCGCCATCAAGCGCGGCCAGACGGTCGCCAGCGAAATCGCCAAGACCCTCGGCGAAGGCCTCCAGAGCTTCTGCATCCCCGGCTCCGTCGCCGACGACCGCAAGGTCGGACTCGGACACGGCAACCTGGCCTCCATGCTTCTCCGCGACGAGACCAAGTGCTTCGCGTTCTGCGCCGGACATGAGTCTTTCGCCGCCGCCGAAGGCGCGATCGGCCTCGCCCGCAGCGCGAACAAGGCCCGCAAGGAACCGCTCCGCGTCATCCTGAACGGCCTCGGCAAAGACGCCGCGGAAATCATCTCCCGCATCAACGGCTTCACCCATGTCCAGACGGACTTCGACTTTGCCACCGGCAAGCTGAAAATCGTGTGGGAAAAAGCCTACTCCAAGGGCGAACGCGCCAAAGTCCGCTGCTACGGCGCCGACGAAGTGCGTGAAGGCGTGGCCATCATGTGGCAGGAAGGCGTGGACATCGCCATCACCGGCAACTCCACCAACCCGACCCGCTTCCAGCACCCGGTCATGGGAACCTACAAGAAAGAGCGCCTCGAAGCGGGCAAGCCCTTCTTCAGCGTCGCTTCCGGCGGCGGCACGGGCCGCACGCTCCATCCCGACAACATGGCGGCCGGGCCGTCCTCCTACGGCATGACCGACACCATGGGACGCATGCATTCCGACGCCCAGTTCGCGGGTTCTTCCTCCGTTCCGGCGCACGTCGAAATGATGGGACTCATCGGCATGGGCAACAACCCGATGGTCGGCGCTTCCGTCGACGTCGCGGTCGCCGTGGAACAGGTCATGAAGAAATAAGGCGCTGTCTTCATACGGATCAAATCGAAATCCGCGGGACGGTTGAAAGACGGTTCCGCGGATTTTTTACGTACGGCCGGGACACAAAGAAACCGCCGGAGACGACCGGCGGTTTCTGAAAAGGACAAAAGGGAAGGGGAGTTACTTTGCGGGAATCAGTTCCGCCTCGACTTCAGTGACGGTCAGGTCGGACTTCGGCAGAGCCTGAAAGACAATCCGGATTAAGGAAATTTTTCCTTTGGGAGCTTCCAGAATGACGATTCTGGATTCATATTCTGCTTCCTGTTCCTTGACGTCGAACGCGGCGCCGAGCTTGGAAGTAAGGAACCCGGGTCCGTAGGCATAATAACCGAGCTGGACTTTTCCGGTTCCCTTGGCCTTGACGCTGATTTTGACCGTATCGCCCGCGACGGCGTTGAACGGTCCGGAGAAGAAGGGAGTATCCTTTTTATCGGTCTTGATCTGGACGGCGAATTCGCCTTCCTTCCCTCCCTTGACGACCGTCGTCACTCCGATGTTCGGATCTTTTTCAAAATTCTTCGACCAGCCGGCGGGAACGGCGCTTCCGAGCTTGGAACCCTTGAATTCCTCGTTGATTTTCAGTTCCCCGGCGGAAAGAGAGACTGCGGCGGTAAGAACGGCTGCTGTGAGGACGAGTTTTTTCATTTCGGAAAACTCCTTGCTTTGTGGGGTGGGTGAATATGATGGGCGATATGGATTATTTGATATCTGTCACTGTGTTGGGAAGGGGTTCCACCCGGAAATTGTCCACCTGATTGGCGGACTCTTCGATGCCTTTGTATTTCCGCAATATCTTGGCGCTTTCCTCGGCCAGTTTCGAGCTGATGGCGTCCGTATCGCCCACGCCTTCCATTTTGGCGGAAACCGTTCCCAGCGGTTTGCCGTCTTTGGATACGATCGAAACGATGGTGCTGATGGTGTTTTTCTCCTTGCGGGTCATTTTGACGATACAAATAGCGTCAATACCGAGTTCATTGCAGAGTTTCTTGATTTCGGCGGCAGTAAGGGCTACCCCTCGTTTGAGCTGAAGTTTGGCTGTTGTTTTCTGCGTGGTGGCGGTATCGAGCATATTGACTTTCGCATATGTGGTCAGTTCGGAAAGGTAATACTCATTGAAAAGACTCCGGCACATTTCGAGGCCGTTAGAGGGATCGTCCTCGATGTCGGTGACCGCCGCAATGACCGGTTTTTGAGCATAAGCAACGGACGCGGCAAGAAAAAGAGATAATACGGAAAAGAATTTATACTTCATGGATGAACTCCTTGTTTTTGGGTGATCCCAGATTCAATATAACATCTTTTTCGGAGGAAAGCAACAAGAAAACTGCAAAACTTCTGCGATTTTTATTTTCAAAATACGAAAAACGGATTATATTAACAGAATTGAATTTTTTCATGAATCCAGTCAATCAAGGAGAAGGCTGCGGATGAAGGGATATAAAATAGGAATTATCGGGTTCGGAACGGTCGGCGCCGGAGTGGCGTCCTGTCTGCTGAACAATGCGCAGGTTATCGCAAAACGCACGGGAATGCTTCCCCGTCTCGCCAAAATCGCCGATCTGGACATCACTACAGACCGCGGCGTGGCTGTTCCGAAAGACCTGCTGACTACCGATTCCGACGAGCTGATCCGTGACGTTGACGTTGTGGTGGAACTGATCGGCGGGACCACTGTAGCAAAAAAACTGATCCTTCAGGCGCTGAACGCGGGCAAACCGGTGGTGACCGCAAACAAGGCCCTTCTTGCCGAACACGGCGAAGAGCTTTTCGCGGCCGCCGAAAAGAACAATGTCGACCTCTGTTATGAAGCCAGTGTCGCGGGCGGAATCCCGATCATCAAGAGTCTGCGCGAAGGGTTCGTCGGCAACCGGATCAGCCGCATTTATGGAATCATGAACGGCACCTGCAATTATATCCTGACCCGCATGGAACGCGAGGAAATCGATTTTGCGCCGGTCCTCAAGGACGCCCAGCAGCTCGGATACGCCGAAGCCAATCCTTCGCTTGACATCGACGGCTTCGACACGGCCCACAAGGCCGCGATTCTGGCTTCGCTGGCGTATGGAAAATGGTTCGGAATGGATCCTGTTTTCGTGCAGGGAATCCGGGATGTGACGCTCACGGACATCAAGTTTGCGGGTGATCTCGGATATAAGATCAAGCTGCTTGCCATCATCAAGCAGGAAAACGGAAAACTGGAAATACGCGTCCATCCGGCCATGATTCCCAAACGCACTCAGCTGGCCATGATCGACGAAGTGTTCAACGGCGTCATGGTCACCGGCGATTATGTCGGAGACTCCCTCTTCTACGGACGCGGCGCCGGGCGCAATGCCACCGCCAGCGCGGTGATCTCGGATATCGTGGATATCGGGCTGAATTTCGAAGCGGGAACCTCCCGGAGAGTTTCCTCTTTCCGTGAAGGCCCCCTGTATACGGACGTGATCCGCATGGAGGAGGTGCATTCCCGCTACTATCTTCGCATCCAGGTGCTGGATATGCCGGGCGTGCTGGCCAAAATTGCGGCCGTGCTGAGCGAAAACTTCATCAGCATCTCCAGTCTGGTTCAGAGGGAAGGGCAGTCACAGAACAACGTTTCCCTGCTGATCATCACGCATCTCACGCAGGAAAAGAACATCAAGGCGGCTCTGGAGAAAATCAACCGCCTTTCCGAAGTCAGGGATTCGGTCAAACTCATCAGAATCGAGGATATCTAATATGGGACAGCATACGATCGAGAAAATCGGCGGAACCTCCATGAGCCGTTTCGGCGAGGTCATGAACAATGTGATCATCGGTTCACGGAAGGGGGCCGACCTTTATAACCGCGTCTTCGTGGTTTCGGCTTATTCCGGAATTACCAACGATCTGCTGGAAGACAAGAAAACCGGCGAACCCGGCGTATACGGACATATCCTCCGCGACAGCAAGGATTGGGGGGCGGCTCTGGAAAAAGTCCGTTCCCGGATGCTGGAATACAACCGGTCCTTCGAGGGCGTCGGGCTGGATGTGGCGGCGGCCGACAAGTTCATCAACGAGCGTCTCGACGGAATCCGCGAATGTCTCAAATATATCATGTATCTCCGCTCGGCGGGACACTCCCGTCCGTCCGACTACCTGCCTTCCACCCGTGAGTTTCTGGCGGCGGTCGGCGAGGCGCACAGCGCCTTCAACTCGGCACTGATCCTGAAGGCAAACGGAGTCAACGCCCGTTTCATGGACCTCTCCGGCTGGATGTCCACCGATATACTTACTCTCGACCAGGCCATCCTGAACGCCTTCGCCGATGTCCGTTACGACAAGGAAATGCCGATCGTCACGGGCTATGTCAAGTTCGATCAGGGAATCATGAAGCATTACGACCGCGGCTACAGCGAGATCACCTTCAGCAAAATCGCCGTCCTGACCAATGCGCGGGAAGGAATCATCCATAAGGAATTCCATCTGTCCACCGGCGACCCGAAACTGATCGGCGGCGACAAGGTCCAGATCATCGGAAATACGAATTTCGACATCGCCGACCAGCTTTCCGACATGGACATGGAGGCCATCCACTCGAAGGCGGCCAAGGACATGGAACTGCGCAACATCCCGATCCGCATCAAGAATGCGTTCGATCCGGAACATCCCGGCACCCTCATCAGCCGCGGCTATGTCTCCCCGGTTCCCCGCGCAGAAATGATCTGCGGACGCAGCGACCTGATCGCGCTTGAGGTCCATGACCCCGAAATGGTCAGCGAAATCGGCTACGACTATCGCCTGACGCAGCATCTTGCCAAGTTCGGAATCAGCTACATTGCCAAGAACACCAATGCAAACACCATTACGCACTACATCCCGCAGAAGGCGAAGAATCTGGAAGCCTGCCGCGAAGAGATTGCCCATCATTTCCCGCACGCGGAAGTTTCAACCGCTCCCGTGGCAATCGTGTCCGTCATCGGAACGAATATGAAGATTCCTGGATTTCTCGCACGCGCGGCCCAAGCTCTTTATAAGGCCGATATCAACGTTCTTGCGCTGGATCAGGTCATGCGCCAGGTCAATATCCAGTTCATCGTTTCCCGTGAGAACTTCAAGAATGCACAGGTCGTACTCCACCACGAATTTGTGGAAAAAAACTGATGCACCCAGAAGGAGACCGTTTCATGAAACCGCTTTACTTGTACAGCAAAGTGGAGTCCTCCCTTCTTTGCGTGGACGCCGAAGAAAAACTGGAAAATCCCAGCGTGCTGAATCCGGACGGAACCCCGGCAGACTGTCCGCTGAATTGTATTCAGCCCCTCGAAGACGGCGGTTTTCGCTATCTTTTCGATGCATCGAAGCTGGTTCCATGGTCCCCTTCGTCGCCAGTGCTGTACGATCTGAAAACGGGAAGCGGGAAAGTCCGTTTCGGACACAGTGAACTCCGCACCGTCTCCAACCGGGATGTCCTTCTGAACGGCACTCCCGTTTATCTCAGGGGCTACATTCGCGGAATCGTTGCCCACGATCACCCGAACATGACAGGCGGCTCCCTCAAGGAAGCCGCCCTCAAGAATATCCGGCAGGCGAAAAAATACGGGTTCAATCTGGTCCGTTTCCACAGCACGGTGCCGACCCCGGAATTCGTCGAGGCCGCGGACGAACTGGGGCTCCTCATCCACATGGAAATCGGATTTGCCTACGAGATGGACGACAAGGCTACGAAGAAGCATCTTTCCATGGACAACAAGGCATGGGAGGAAACGATTCTCCGTTACAGGAATCATCCGTCCGTCGCCATTTTCTGCATCGGCAACGAAATGCACAACTCCGGCCATTACAAGGAAGTCCGCGCTCTCTATGAACTTGGACGCCGTCTCGCGCCCGGAAAACTCATCATGGACAACTCCGGCTGGGGCGAATTCGACCGTCAGACAGCAGACATTTATTCACAGCATATCGCCTATTTCTTCCCGTACAAGCACCATGCGGGGATGTTCCACTCGGACTCTCCGTGGCGGATGAACGGTTCCGCTTATGACGAAAAACTGGATGTCGAAACCAAAGGAAAAAACGTTGATGCGGAAATTCACCGCACGATTGTTCCCGCGAAGCCCGTCATTGCCCATGAAGCCGTTCATTACATCGACATTCCCGACTACGAGGGTCTCAACCGGAAGTTCGACGATTTCTGCGCCCGCGTCGGAGAAGAATATCTCCACACCAATGAAATCAAGAAACCGCGTTATATGACCGAACTGCCCGCGCTCATCCACCGCAAGGGACTCTCCGGAAAGGTTCCGGACTATATTGCCGCTTCGCAGCAGTTCAAGCTGACCGCGATCAAAACCTATCTCGAAAACTGCCGGAACTCTTCCCTTTGCGGTTTCGAAATGCTTCAGTTTTCCGATTGCCTCAAGTATGAAAACAAAAACGGCATTGTGGACTGTTTCGACGACGATAAGTTCATTCCGTCCGAATGGATGCGCACCTTCAATGATGACGCCGCCATTCTGTCCGATCTGGAGAACGAGGTATACTATTATGGGGATGAGGTTCGCGGAAGCATCCTGATTTCCAACTTTCTGCCGAATCCGTCCGTGGTCGGCGGTTCGCTCCGACTGAGCGTAAAGAGTGAATCCGGCGAGGAAACCGTCTATACCGGAAACAACGTGACTCTCTCCGGCGGACTCCAGAAGATCGCGGACTTTACCCTGCGGTTCAAGGAAAAGAAACAGGCGGCTCAAGTGGAATTGTGTGCGCATTTCACCGCATCCGGGATCGAACTGAAGAATTCCTGGAAACTCTGGCTGTATCCCCGCGCAAAGATCGAAACCCTTCCTGAACTCATGTTGTCCGACAAGTCTTTGGAAGCGTTTCTCACATCTGGTTGCGCCGCGGAAAAGGATGCCTCCGCGGTCATGACGGATATTCTCGACGACAAAGTTTTCGAGCGTCTTTCCGAAGGCAAAACAGTTCTGCTGCTGTATCATCGCGATACGCCAGGAAATCAATATTATCTCCCCGGCGCGCTGGAACGCTTCAAGCCCTGCATCTGGGACCGGGGCAGCAATCTCGGCGGCATCGTTTATTCCGAACGGTTCCGCAAGGCGCTGGCCTCCGGAAGATACTTCGATCTGAACTGGTACGGACTGCTGGATGCCGGTTACAAGGTTTGTCTGGATGAATTTCCCGTCCCTGTGGAGGAATATGTCTGCGGGATCGACAAGCCTGTGCGCGACCGCATGAAGGGACTGGTCAGCGGCATCAAGGATTTCATCGAGCAGGATACGTTCCGCAACTTCTCGCATCTTTTCTCCGTGAGGGCAGGGCAGGGGACCTTGATCGTCTGTACCTTCCGCATGAAAAACATGGAAAATCCGGTGGTGGCCAACTGCCTGGCGGAATTGTTGAATCATCTTTCCGAATACCGGACGGAAAAAAGCATCGGACCGGAAGAACTCAGGAAATATCTTGTTTCCGAGACCGCGCGCGGATTCCGCAAGGAAGATGTCATGAACCATTTCTGGGAAATCGACAACAAGCTGGTCGAAGACACTCTGTTCTGGGAACAGACAGGACTGGATCTGAGTAAAATCAGGTAACGGGGAAGGGGATGGGGATGGAACCGGGGAAAACACATCCTTTGAAAGGGGGCGGAACGCCGTTTCGTTTGTGGGTGCCGCTCCTGTTTTTCCTGTTGACGATCGCCATCTGCCTGCCGCTGGTCTGGTGGAATGACATTCCGCAGCGGGATGTGGCCGCCCGTTATATCCCCATGGCGCAGGCGTTTGCTTCGGGTGACTTCCTGTATGCGTTTCATCCGCGGACAGGATTCTGTCATACGGTTTTTGCCGGAATTCTCGCCCGGATTTTTTCCTTTGACGGATTCACGGCGGTCAAGATATCCAGCCTGATCTTCATGGCTCTGGGAGTGTTTCCTCTCTACGGACTGGCCCGCCGGATCTATTCCGAACGGGTGGCGGTGTTCTCCCTTCTCGCGTATGTGCTGGGTTCCCAGGTGATGCGTTTTGCCTTCAGCGGGCTTCGCGATTCGTGCAAAGTCTTTTTCATTCTGCTGGCTGCATACGGACTGGTCGTGATCTTTCAGGAAAGAAGGAAACTCTCGGGATACCTTCTTCTGGCGTTGGCTGTCGCGGGAGGTGTTCTGACACGCGGCGATTTGGTGTTGTTCATGTCGATGCTCTTCTTCTGGGGGATCGTTCTCGAATATGCGCTGCCCCGCTTTCCGTGGAGGAGTCTCTCAGGAACGGTCCTTGCATTCATTCTGTGTCTGCCGTCCATTTTTCTGCACGAATGGGCGGTCGGCGCGGCCGTTCCGGAAATGCGTTTCGCGGTTCTTTTCGAAAAGGTTTTCGGACGTTTTCCTCTGGCAATGGATACTATTTTCCTGTTCGCGGCCGGACTTGTCTTTCTGTTTCTGCTGGCGCTCGCGGTGCGAAAGCTCACGGATGGAAAACATTCTGTAAAAATTGCCATTGGCGCTGTTTCGGTGCTTCTGTTGGGAACCGGTGTTTTTATGGTTTTCTCAAAGGAATTCGTGGCAAAGGACTGTGTTTTCGATTTTCTGGATGGCGTTGTGAAAGGTTTTTTCCCGGTCATGGCGTTTTTTGCAGTGATCGGGATTGTTTTTCGTGTCTGCCGGAAAGAATGGAAGAAAGAAGACAGTATTCTGGCAACGCTTCTCATCGGACACAATATCCTCCTGATCCTGCAGATCTTTTTCTTCGACAAATATCTGTATGTATCCATCCGTTATCTCCTTCCCGCGGTCCCGCTGGAACTGCCCTGGGCGGTGCTAGGACTCATGGAGCTTCGGACTCTCCTTCTGCGGAAGGTTTCCAAACCGCGCACCCGGACCGTTCTGACAGTGCTTCTGCTGTCTGTTCTGTGCGCTGTTTTCCTGTTTGACCTTGCGCGTCCGGTTTTTGACAGTTATACAAAGAAAAAGGAAATTCTCGACAGGAAAAGCCTGAAACAGGCGGCGGAAATGATCCGGAAGGATTACCGCGGCCCCGAAAAATCCACACCGCCGCGTCAGTTGAAATGTTACACGTCCAATAACATGCCCCGGATCTGTTTTGTGGTTTATTTGCAGAAAACAGGAACTCTCGGACTGGATGACGGCAAATTTACGCTGACAGCTTACTTTGCGGACGGACGGGCGATTGACTCCGCACTGGATGCGGAGTATATTGTCGTGCGTTCGGAGAAGAGCGAACCGGAAGCCCGCCGGATATTTGATAAATTCACAGCTCTGGGCGAAGTCGAATTTCAGAAAAAAATATATACGATATGGAAGACAAATTACAAACAATGAAGAACAAAGGCAATCACGGACGTTTCCGCGTCGCGGTTCTGCTGCTGACCGATATCATCACTCTTTACGGAATTCTGACCCTGGTATTGCTCATCTATAAATCTTTCGGAGGCGAATATGACCTGATGATCCTTCTGGATCTCTGGCTGCTTCCGGCCGCGGTGGTCCTCTGCAATATTTTTTCACGCCTCTACTGCGGCAGTCTTTTCTATCCCGGCGCGGGGTGTTCCGCCGTGGAGGAACTCAAGCGGATGACGCTCTCCATTCTCGGCGGCTACATCCTTCTGTTCGCATACCTTTCCCTGACAAGGTCCAGCGAGAACTACACCCGACTCGGACTTCTGCTCTCCATGGGATTTTCCATCCTTCTCCTTCCGATTTTCCGTTACTGGGCGCGATCCGTCATGCGGTATTTTCACAAGGGAGAGATTCCGGTCCTGATCGCTGGCGCGGGACTCACTGGCACGATTCTGGGGGAGGAGCTGATCCGGGACAAATATTACGGATTCCGCATCGCGGGATATCTCGATGACGCCCCCGAAAAGCAGGGACTTCCCCTTCCTGGCGGAAAGGTGCTCGGCAATCTGGATTCCGCTCTGGATATCGCACGCCGGGAAGAGGTGGATTATCTGATCACCACCCTTCCGCTTCCGGCGGTCGGACGTCGCCTGAACGAATGGCTGACCTTTTTCCAGCACGTGATGGTGATTCCGGACAACCGGGTTTTTCCGATCCTGTGGGTTCATCCGGTGGATCTTTACGGACTGGGCGCCATCGAGGTGGGCAACCGCCTGAAACGCGCTCTTTTCCGTTTCAGCAAGCTCCTCTGCGAAACGGTTATCGCGGTTGTGGCGATCCTTTTCCTCCTGCCGTTCTGTCTGCTGCTCGCCCTGCTGGTGAAAGTGACAAGCCGCGGCCCTGTTCTCTACCGCGCCAAGCGACTGGGCGTCAACGGCACGAAGATCGAGGTCTGGAAATTCCGTACCATGTATGCCGACGCCGACCGCAAGCTTGAGCAGATGCTGGCCGAGAATCCGGAAATGGAAAAGGAATGGCGGGAAAAGTTCAAACTGGAAAACGATCCGCGCATTACGCCCCTGGGGGCTTTCCTGCGCAAAACCTCTCTGGACGAGCTTCCGCAGTTCCTGAACGTGATCCGGGGAGAAATGGCCGTAATCGGTCCGCGGCCGATCGTTGAAAAGGAAATTGAATATTATGGACCCCACTATGAAGTCTTTTCCCGGGTCAAGCCCGGCATCACCGGCTTGTGGCAGGTTTCCGGACGCAGTGAAACCACTTACGAACGCCGGATTGCGCTGGACATGTATTACATCAACAACTGGTCGATCTGGCTGGACTACTACATCTTCCTCAAAACGGTCAAGGAAGTTTTCTCCTGTCATGGCGCGAAATAAGGAAATCCGATGAGAAAAATCGCTCTTCTTCATTACTGGCTCACCAATATGCGCGGCGGGGAGAATGTCTTTGCCGAATTCTGCCGGATGTTTCCGGAAGGGGACATTTTCACTCACGCGTGGAATCCGGAGAAGATGGGCGCTCCGTTCGACAAGCACAAAATCACGGAAACATTCATCGGCGCCTTGCCGGGCGCACGGAACAACTGCCAGAAATATCTCCCGCTGATGCCTCATGCGTTGAAACGGCTGGATCTTTCCAACTACGATCTGATCCTCAGCAGCGAATCCGGACCGATCAAAGGTGTCCGCAAGAATTCCGGCACCCGCCACGTCTGCTATTGTCATACGCCCATGCGCTACCTCTGGGATATGTTTGACGACTACTACAAAGCGGCCGGACCTTTTGAAAAAATCGCCATGCGGGTCTTTCGCGAACCGCTGCGAAAATACGATCTTCGTTCCGCCGAAAGCGTGGACCATTTCATTGCCAACAGCCGTTTCGTAGCAGAACGGATCAAGCGCATTTATCACCGGGATTCCGAAGTGATCTATCCTCCGGTCGACGTCGATTACTATGCCCCGAGGGCAGGGGACGTCCGGAAGGATTATTACCTTTTCGCCGGACAGCTGATCCCGTACAAGCGGCCGGAGCTTGCCATGCGCGCATGCATGAAAATGAACCGGAAACTGGTTCTGGTCGGCGACGGTTCCATGCGGGCGCGGCTGGAAGCGGAAGCGGATCCCGCCCTCATCACATTCGCCGGACGCGCGGAACGGGAACGTCTGCGTCAGTTCTACGCGGAAGCCCGCGGACTGATTTTTCCCGGGATCGAGGACTTTGGAATTGTTCCGCTCGAAGCCCAGGGACTCGGAACGCCCGTCATTGCACTCGGGGAAGGGGGCGCGCTCGAAACGGTGATTGATCATCGGACCGGTGTCTTTTTCCCGACCCCGGAAGTCAATTCCCTCTGCGAAGCCATCGAAGAGTTCGAAAAGCAGAATTTCGACCGGGAGGACCTCATGCGCCACGCCCGGACATTTCATACGAACGTCTTTCTGGAAAAAATCCGTAAAGCCGTTCAGTAATCTGCGCTGGGTTGAGAAGAACCCCTTCTGTTTGTTTTACAACCTTCCTTGCGCCCCCTCCCCGAATTCATCCTTTTAGGATGATCGAACTCTGGACTTGTTTAGTCCCTCCTCATTTTTCACTCTTTTGAAACCTGAAGTTCTTTTGAGTTTCTGGAAGTGTGCGGAAAGCCCTTAAAGTTCTAAAGTCGTTCGACATATTCTTTTAAAAAAATAAAAATCGATTCTTTGTGCCCTCCAGACGCAATTCTCCGGGGAGGGCACCAATGATTGTGTCCATGTTCCTTCTTTAGCCGTATGCGTCCTTTCCAACGTCGCATAATATATATTATGTTAATCCAGAAGAAGCTATTGATTGACATTGCAATTACGCAATCCATTTATAATGAAAGTGTTATAAAACAACGACTATTCAATGTTAATAACGTGATTGCATTTTTTTAAAAAATGCAAGAAAATATAGGTCAGGAACTATCGTCCCTGTTTTCCCGCGTGGAAAAATTCTAAGAACAATTGATTCGGAAAGGTAGAAAAAAAATCCCGCAATGCTGAAGCAGATTCAGTAATTGCGGGAAAAATTCCGGGGAGGGAGAGGGGGTCAGGCGAAAAGCTTCTGGAGTTCCACCTGAAATTCACGGATATCCTGTTCCGTCGGCTTGCCTGTGGGTTTGTCCAGACCAAGACGTCCTGTCTGGTCGAGAATCCATTCGGCGGTAACGCCGGAAGCAAATTTGACCGTGCCGCTGGCAACCGCTCCGGGACGGACAATCTTGGAAAGTTCCACTACGGTTTTTCCTGTAATGGCTCCCTTCCCTTTTTCTTTCGCCTGCGGTTCGCCTGAGAGGGAATCGTCTTCCCCCTCAAGGTCGGCGGGGAGTTCCTGATCCGCATCTGCGGAAAGGTCGGCGGAATCCGGCCCTGCCTTTTTCGGTTCTTCCGGTTCGCTTTTTTTCCAGACACTTTCTTCGATTTCCGAAGCAAGGAGACGAAGTTCCATGAATGTGATGTTCACATTCTGTTCCTTGAGCATGTCCTGAATCTTGGAAAGGGAATAGCCCTCCGGAACCTTTTTGGCAATGAATTCTTTAATTTGTTTCTGATCCATGGAAAAGGCTCACTGGATAAAGGGTTAAAGAGTTTTAAGAAATTTATGATAATCTTCTTCGGTAAGAAGATCCTCAATTTCATCGAGGTCGATATTTTCGAGTTTGCATATCCAGCCTTTTTCTTCCGGCGAATTGGAAACGATACCAGGATCATCATCCAGATTGCGGTTGATGGCAATCACCGTTCCGCTGAGGGGTGAATATACATCGGAGGCGGCTTTGACGGATTCGACAACACCGATGGCGTCGCCGACAATCACATCGGCGCCTTCCTTCGGGAGTTCAACATAGGTGATGTCGCCGAGTTCCTTGGCAGCATAGGACGAAATTCCGATGGTTGCCTCGTCGCCTTCTACTTTTGCCCATTCATGGGTCTTCAGATAATATTTGGCCATACTTATGGTCTCCTTGGTGATTGACAAAATCGTTTTATATTTGGTGTGTAAAAAAGCACTCCATACGCATTATGTCAAGCGCAGGAATGAAAAAAAATTAATTTTTTCTTGCCGTGCCTTTTTTGTAAAATGGAACAGGCACATTTTCAGCCTGAATGACGACTTTCTGGAGGTCCAGAGAAAAAGATCTGCTTCCGGCGGAATCCGCGTCGACATAGGCCATGGCGACGGCGACACCGAGGGAAGGGGCGAAAGTGCCGGAAGTCACAGCGCCGACTTTCTTTCCTTCCAGGAGGACAGGAGTCCCTTCCCGGGCGGCGCGACGTCCTTCCAGAACAAGGCCGACAAGCTGCTTTTCCGGCACCCTGCCCCGCAGCGCGGCTGAACCGGAAAATACCCGGTCGGAAGAATCGATCTTCAGCATGGCTCCGAACCCGGCTTCAACGGGCGTGGTCATTTCATTCAGTTCGTGTCCGTAAAGAGGATATCCCATTTCCAGACGGAGCGTGTCGCGTGCGCCGAGCCCTGCGGGTTTGACGGCGGCGTCCGCCAGGATTCCGCGCCAGAAATCCACTGCAAGGGAAGCATCGAAATAAAGTTCGAAACCGAGCTCGCCGGTGTAGCCGGTCCGGCTCAGGAGAACATTCGTTCCGAAAAGGTTCACCTTGGTGAAGTGGTAATACTTCGGAAGCATATCCTGCGGGATTCCGAGGCGGATCAGAACTTCGGCCGAAAGCGGCCCCTGAAGGTCGAGCTTGGCTGTACAATCGGATTCATCGGACAAAACAACGTCCTTGCCGAGACGTCCGGAAAGCGTCTTGAAGTCGATTTCGCGACGGGAGGCGTTGACAACGATGAAGAATTCTTCTGCTGAAATCCGGTAGACGATCAGGTCGTCAATGGTTCCGCCCTGATCGTTAAGCAGAAAATTATAGCGGCAGGAACCCTCTTTCTGGTCTGCCACGGACCGCGCCAGCGCACGGTCAAGGAGTTCGGCGCTCCCCTTCCCTTTCAGCCGGAATTCACCCATGTGGCAGATATCGAAAAGAGAGACGGCAGTCCGGGTATGCTGATGTTCCGCCAGAATTCCTTCCTTGTATTGAACCGGCATGTTCCATCCGGCGAACGGGACCATTTTTGCGCCCAGTGCGACATGTTCGGCCGCGAGCGGGGTTTCCAGAAGCAGTTGTTCTTCCGAGATCATTTTTCTCTCCGTTGGGGGGAAGCCCCGGTTAAAAGGTGTTGAGCCAGCGGACACATTCCTCCGCCCAGGGGTGTCCCTGGAACAGGCCTGTGCCGTGACCGCCGCGTTCATAAATATGCAGTTCGAAGCGGACGCCGTTTTTCCGGAGCGCGCCCGCATAAAGAAGGCTGTTTTCGACCGGGACAGCGGAATCTTCCATCGTATGCCAGATGAACGACGGGGAAGTTTCGGGCGTTACGCTGTTTTCGAGGCTGAGAGGACCCGCTTCCTCCGGTTTGAATCCGGGGCCGAGAAGCATTTCGAAAGAATAGCTGTTCGAGAAGCGGGGATCGGCGGTAATAACCGGATAGCAAAGGACTGTCCAGGAAGGACGGGAGGAAACGGAAGCCGTCTCCCCCTCCCCTTCCCCGGTCAGGCCCTTGGCAAAAAGGTTGCCGACGGTGGCGGCCAGATGTCCGCCCGCGGAAGAGCCCATGACGCCGACGCACTCGGGCCGGATCTTCAATTCAGACGCGAGGCTGCGGACGAAACGGACCGCCCGCGCGGCATCGGAAAGCTCGGCGGGATGACGGTACTGGCTGGAACCCAGACGGTATTTCACCACAAAACAGTGATATCCCTGTTCCGCGAAATATTCCGCATATCCCTTGCCTTCATGTTCGGCCAGATGCGAATATGCGCCGCCGGGAAAGACGATGATCGCTTTTCCGCAAGCCTTCCAGACGGGGGGGAAATAAGGGGTGATTGTCGGAATGTCGTTTTCCGCGTTGCCCCGGGAAAGGGGAGGAACAGCGGGCCAGAGAGGGACTGTTTTTCTGTTCTCGAATATCATTATTTATTCTCCGTATGATGGAATGTTCAGAAAGTATTCATCCAGCGGATGGATTCCGCAACCCATGGATGACCGCTGTCGAGGCCGCCGCCATGTTCGCCTCGCTCATAAATATGCAGTTCGAAACGAACCTTGTTCTTTCGCAGGGCTTCCGCGTAGAGAAGACTGTTTTCGATCGGAACCCCGGTGTCGCCCAGTTTGTGAAAGAGAAAGGCGGGAGAGGTCTCAGGGGTGACACTTTTCTCCAGCGAAAGGTGCTGTTTGTCCTCGGCTGAATATTGAGTTCCGAGGAGAGCCTCGCGCGACCCCTTGTGGGTGAAAGGCTCCTCCAGAGTGATGACCGGATAGCAGAGAACCGCAAAAGAGGGACGCGACGAGAGCGCCGCAACTGCCCCCTCCCCTTCTCCGGTGCGGGCCAGTTGGGGCACGGTAGCCACGGACGCGGCCAGATGTCCGCCCGCGGAAGAGCCCATGACGCCGACGCACTCGGGCCGGATTCCGAGATCGGGCGCAAGACTGCGGACAAAACGGACCGCGCGTGCGGCATCGGAAATCTGGACGGGATGATGGTAGCCGTCTTCCCTGCCGAGACGGTATTTCACTACAAAACAGAAAAAGCCCTGCTTGGCGAAATATTCCGCATACCCCTCCCCTTCGTAGGGCGCGAGGCATCCGTAGCCGCCTCCAGGAAAAATAACGATTGCCCGGCGATTCATTTTCCATAAGGGCGGAACAAACGGGGTGATGGTCGGAATGTCTTTTTCCGCGCTTCCCAGAGAAAAAGGAATTGCTCCGGGCCAGAGGGGAAGCGGTTTGCGGTCAATTGTGTGAATCATGTTATGTGAAGTCTCCAGTTTTAATCATTTACCGTAGTCCGCAGCGATGGAGACAAGACAATCGACGCCGGCAACGATCTGGTTGGGATCAATATTCTCATTCGGGGAGTGTGCGGTGGAAATAGAACCCGGTCCGAAGACAACCGTCGGAACATTGAATTCCGCCACGCGGGCGGCTTCGGTCGCGTACAGGACCCCATGAATGGTGCTCCCGGGAAAATGCGTCTTGACCTGTTTGTGGACATAATGGGACCATGTGTTTCCAGCGACCGTCTCGAAGGGCGCGGAATAGAAAACAGGGCCTTCCATTTCATATTCAATGCCGCAGCCGTCATAGACGGCGCGCAGTTCTTTTCCGACTTGTTCCGGAATTTCTCCGGGCAGCATCCGGCGGTCCACCATGAATTCACAGAAATCAGGCACGGAATTGACCTGTGTTCCGCCGCGGATGGTTCCAAGATTCAGGGTCGGCGGCCCCAGCAGCGGATGTCTGTCCCGCTTGAGAAGTTCTGCGGCGTGCTTTTCCGTGGCTGAGATCAGCGCGGACATCGGGTAGATGGCGTTTTTCCCCTGCGGAACAAGGCTGGAATGCGCTGACTCTCCGCGCGTTGAAATCTTATAACGCACGGTCCCTTTGTGCGCGGTAATCACATCCAGCGAGGTGCCTTCGAGAATGACGGCGGCATCCGGTTTGATATGATCCGGGACCATGTAGTTGATGCCGGCGTATCCGACTTCCTCGTCACAGGAACAGAGCAGATGCAAGCGGCAGGAAAGATTCATTGTTTTTAGGATTGAAAATGCCAGAAGCGCCGCGGTCATGGGGCCCTTGTCGTCTACCGCCCCGAGACCGGCGAGAAAACCATTCTTCTCTTTCAATTCGAAAGGATGCTCCATTCCCGGAGACCACACGGTGTCCGAGTGGACGCTGTAAAGAAGCACCGGTGCGTCCTCTCGGTCTGTTCCGAGCGTAAAAAGCACGCAGGGACGGTCTTTTTCCGCTTCATAGCGGCGGCAGGGAATATTATGGGCATGGCCCCAGTCCATCAGAAAATCCGCGATCCGGTTCTCGCCGGAAATCGAAGGATCACTGTTGCATTTCGGATTAACGCTTGGAATTGCGACCAGACTTCGCAGCAGAGAAACAGCGTGTTCCGTATTCATGACTGAAATTCCTTTCCGAATCTTCGTTTAAAAAAAACAAGGTAAATGTATACGTTTCTTTCAAAAAAGCAAGCTCAAAATCAGGGATAAAAAGAAAAACTCACGAATTGACCGGAATGCCCGTGAAAAACAGTTCGTCCCTCACCCCGCGCCGGTCGGGAATCCTATCTTCCGTCAAATCAGCGTGACAATTGAAGCATCCGGGTGAAAAAAACCTTGTCTGTCTTGTAATGGACCACTTTCACCGTCCATTCTCCCTCCGGGGTGATGTTGTCATAAAACACCAGCATCAGTCGTGCCGAGGAAGTTGAGATTCCCATTCTGTATAAGGACCCCAGCACTTCCACACCAAGCTTGGAACAAGGATGATTCTTGTCCTGTACAAATACGAAAGGTCCCAGAGTGCAGGACGTCGTCTGCATGGCGATGGAGGTGGTCATTGCGTTGACCGCTTCTGCATCGGAAAAATTCTTCTGGGGTTCGTTGCGCACCGGATCGTAGGGCGGTCTTACGGGAATCGGCCGGTCATCCCGGAACCAATCGGCGCAGCCGGAAATAAACAACGGTGCGGCAGCGGAAAGACAGAATAGAATTTTTCTCATGGGGATATTGTTCCTCGATTTATAAATAAGATACAGAGTCGTGACGGAAAATTCAAACGGCAAGCCTTTTTTTTGCTGCAAAAATCCAGTGTCTTTCGAGTTTTATTCTGAAATCATTACGAGGAACTTGCCATGACGCAAAGTGTATTTTTCGGTATTTTTTTCAAAAAACCAAGAAATAATTATTATTTATCCGATAAATGCTTGAAAAAGAAATTATGCGCAATAATATTATGACATTGTTACAAATAAGTGATAGCTTTTGGACAGTCCGGCGCGAGGGGAAGGTTTTATGGGAACTCGAGGTGCTTCCGGGATATGGGGGATTTTTTTTCCTCTAATATTTTTTCTTTTCTTCATCTTCCCGTTGTTTGCACACCATACAAACACTGCTCCAGATACCAAAAGAATTCTCCTGATTTCTCCTTTCAACCTGTCGTTTGCGCAATATTACCAGCAGGTCACCAGCTATCTTGACGTTTTGAGTCATTCGGGAGTTTCGTATCTTCTGACCCACATGGAAATCGATACACTCAACCAGCCGCACGGATCGGATGCAATCCAGCGGGAATTTTCCGGGATCCTGCCAAAACTCAGCCAGGGAGAATACGATGTCATCGTCGCATTCGGAGAAAAAGCTTTTGCCATGATCAGCGAGAATGTCCGCTGGATTCCTTCGAAAACCACCGTTATTTTCTGCGGGCAGGAAACAGCCGAAAAGAAATCGTCTCTCGCCCGGTTTAATACGGTCGGTGTTTTTCAGAAAGTCAGTCCCGAGGAGAACATACAGCTCGCCCGGCTTCTTTTTCCGGAAAAGAAAAAACTCCTGCTCCTTACAAACTGGACTCCTGCCGGAAAACGAATCAAGGTCCAGACGGAAACTTACCTCCGCCAGAATCCTGGACTGGAACTGCTTTATATCGACAATGCGACAACGACAACGGAGGAAATGTTTTCCCGGATTGCGGACATCGGACCGGATACGATGATTCTGTTTTATGGCTGGTATAACCGTCGAGCAATCAATTTCGCATCGCTGGAATATCTCATGTACCGTCTCGGGAACCGTCCCGGCGTGCCGGTGTTCGTCATGTTTGATTCCATGCTTCGCTTTCCCGTGGTCGGCGGTTATGTTGAACAGGGGAAACGCATGGGCACGGAAGCCGCCGAAAAGACCATCCGCATTCTGCGCGGAGAAAAAGCATCCGATCTGGAAGACAGTTACATTCCGCAGGCGCTGTTCCTGAACTGGCCGATGCTGAAGTATTACGGCGTTCCATCTTTCCTCATTCCGGAAAATGCAACGGTCCTCGGAAAGCCGACAAGTTTCTGGGAACGCCATCGTGAGATCATCGTTCCCATCCTGATTTATACGGCTATTCTCGCCTTCTTCGCGGCGATTCTGCTCTTCAGCGCCTGCCGCTGCCGGAAAATATCCCTTCGGATGAAAGCGGTTCTGGCACACCTTCCGGTGCGTCTGGCGATCGCGGACGCCGAGGGAAAAACCTATTTTGACTACAGCGAGGAAAATCGGGATGCCGGATTCGACGGAAAATTTTTCTCGCCTCATGAATTCCCTGCTGAACTCCATGATACTTTCGTGGAAAGCATGGAGCAGGTTTTCAGGACAGGATTGCCGGTATCACTGGAATATGTTTCGGAAAACCGCCACCGTCGGGCTGATTTCGTCAGGGTGCCCGCGAAGATATTCGGAACGGAAACGGTAATGTGGGCATCAATGGACGTCGAGGAGCTCCACAGAGCCAAGCGCAACGTGGAAGAACTCATGAACCGTTTCAAACTGACATTGGATTCCGTCGGCGATGGTGTCATTGCAACAGAAGAAGATGGAACGATTCTCCTTGTGAACCCTGTCGCGGAATTCATGACCGGAACAGCCCCTGGTGAGCTGATCGGACAAAAAATGAATCGCTGCATCCGGCTTGTCAACGCGGAGGACGATTTCCCGATTCCTTATGACTGCCCATCCTGTCCATTTTCCGCATCTCCCGGAATTGACGTCGTTCTTGTTTCCCGTACCGGCGCCCGGTATCATGTGGAAACGAAGTCTGCTCCGCTCCGGAGAACGGACGGATCGTTTTCCGGAGCCGTAACGGTCATCCGCAACATCACGGCCGAACGGCAGTTGAACTTACGACTCCGCGACTATGCCGAGCAACAGAAAATCCTCAATTCCCTTCTGGAAAAGATCGTATTGAATGTGGAGGACGACAACGAAGCAATGCGTCTGGTCATGAAGACCTTCTGTGAACATATGAAAGCGGACCGCTGCTGCCTTCATCAATATAACAAAGAGCAAAACCGGATATTGACACGGCTTGAGTATTCCACGGCCGACAATGATTTTGTCGCGCCTACGCTGAATGCGATCAGCCTGCAGGAAAACGATCCCTGGCTGAACCAATTGAAAAATCACGAACCCTTTGCCGTTCCGGACTATGAGGCTTTTCTTCGGGAAACCAGCGCCAAATTGGATTTTGACAGTCTCCCGGACAGAAAAGTTCATTCCTTTTTCGTTTCCGGAATATTCGACGGCACTGTCCTGTGGGGCGATGTTTCTCTCGTGTATGAGCGGGCAAGAGCCGTTCTTTCCGAGCAGGACATGCAATTTCTGCAGGGAATCTCGCACTTGATTGAGATCATTCAGGAACGCAAGAAGCGGCGCACCCAGCTGGAACGCAGCGAATATGAAAAAATTCTTGTCCTGGATAACATCCGGATTCCGATTTTCTTTTTCGGATCGGATTACCGACTGATCTGCGCCAACCACGCTGCCGAAAAGATCATAAACGATTCAAAAGGGGAACTTTCCTGTCACTGCCTGAAGGACCACTGCGGTCCGGACTGCCCGAAGGATTGTCCCATAAGGCTCGCTTATCAGGATCATAAAACCCATGTCAGGGAACTGAAAATAGCCGAGCGGGAATATCAGATGTTCGCCAGCCCGATACTTGTTCAGGAAAAGCTGGCGTATGTCCTTGCCAACCTCATCGACATGACGGACTTCAACACCTCGCAGCGCCGTCTGACCTCCGCTCTTCTGGAAGCCCAGAACGCCAGCCGTTCAAAGAGCCTGTTCCTGGCTACTGTCAGTCACGAACTCCGGACCCCCCTGAACGCAGTCATCGGGCTCAGCGATCTTCTGAGACAAAAAAGCCTCCCGCATCAGGAAGAGGAGGAATATCTGGATTCCATCCATGCGGCGGGACACACCCTTCTTGATCTTATCGATGAGATTCTCGATTTTTCGCGAATCGAATCGGATCAGGTGGTGATCACCCCGGTTGAGACCAACCTTTCCGCTACCGTGGCGGGAATTCAATCCATGTTCACCCGCAAAGCGGATGGGAAAGGGCTTTCCCTGACTTTTGTGGTTCCGTCCGAAATGCCCATCCTCGTCATCGACGATTTCAAACTCCGGCAGATTCTGATGAATCTTGTCGGAAACGCTGTTAAGTTTACCGAAAAAGGCCACATCCGCGTCATTTTTTCCTTTACAGAAATAACGGCGTCGGAAGGCACATTTTCAGTGGCTGTTGAAGATACGGGAATCGGGATACGGGAGGACTGCCTTGAATCCATTTTCGAGCCGTTTGTTCAGGAGGATACGATCCGGAACATTCATCACTACAAGGGAAGCGGCCTTGGCCTTGCAATTTCCAGAAGTCTGGCCAGAAAGATGGGGGGCGACATCACGCTGGAAAGTATCCCGGACAAAGGCAGTGTCTTTACGTTGCTCTTCATGGGCACTCCCTTCCGGGTGAAAAATCCGGTTGCGGAACCCTCTCCTCAGGAAAACCGGGACAGGACATTCCCGGACATCAAGGTCCTTCTTGTGGACGACATCCCGCTGAACCTCAAAGTGCTTTCGGCAATGCTCAAAACGATGAAAATCAATGCCGCTTCGGCACTGTCCGGAGAAGATGCTCTGGAAATATTGGAGAAGGAAACTCCCGATTTCGTGCTGACCGACATGTGGATGCCGAGGCTTAATGGAGCCGATCTGGCGAAAGAAATCCGTGCAAATCCGGCATGGGCGCATGTCAAAATCATATCCGTCACCGCGGATGTGATTGCGGAAAGAACCTTTGATATGAAAATTTTCGACGATATTCTTCTGAAACCCGTTACGCTGGAGAAACTTTCCGCTCTTTTCGAAAAATTTCAAAAAGATAGAGGTGAAAAATGAGATCTGCTGAAAAATGCTTCATCGCCGTGCTGCTTGCCGCAACTCTCGCCCTCCCCTCCATCCAGCTTGACGCCTGCACGGGGATCACGTTGAAAGCCCAGAATGGCGACATCGTTTACGCCCGTACAATGGAATGGGGCACCTCCGACATCAAGTCCCGGATTATGATCCTCCCGCGCAATCATGAATACAGCGCACGGGTTCCGGAAGGGACGCGCGCCTTCCAATGGAAAGGCGTCTATGGCATAGCCGGAATCGAACTCTTCGAGGCAGGACGTTACGCCGATGCAATCAATGAAAAAGGGCTGGTGGTCGGATTGTTCTATCATCCCGGCTTTGCCGAATACGCAAAATACGATCCCGCCCGCTGGGACCGGCAGATTGCTCCGACCGATGTGGCATCCTATCTTCTGTCCACCTGTACCAATATTGCGGAAGTCCGCGCGGCCTTCTCCAAAATCGAAGTGGCGGCGATTACCGATCCCATTCTCGGAATCCCGGCCCCAATACACCTCATGATCACGGAGCCTTCCGGAAAACAGATCATCATCGAATGGGTCGGCGGAAAGCCCCGGTTCTATGACAGTGCGCTGGGCGTCATCACCAATGCGCCCACGTATGACTGGCACCTGATCAACCTTCGCAACTATACCGGAATGACCCTCGCGCCGAAACCGGAAATCGATATCGACGGAATCCGTTTCAATCCCCTCGGCGGCGGCAGCGGATTCCTCGGCCTGCCGGGCGATTTCACGCCCCCTTCCCGGTTCATCCGGGCGGCCGTTTTCACCCATACGGCCAGAAAGACGTCCGATGGACAGGAGACTCTTTACGAGACCTTCCGGATTCTCGACAATTTCAACGTGCCCCTCGGCGCTTCTGAAGGAGCCGGGGAGAAATCGACTGACAATCCCCTCCGCAAACTTCGCAGCTCCACCTGCTGGACCATTGCTTACGACATGCCGGCAAAGGCCTTCTACTACCATACGGCCAATGACCGCCGCGTCCAGAAAATCGATGTCGCAAAAATCGACTTCGGCAATCTGAAGAAGCCCGTCCTCATGAAGATGGACAACGGCAGCCAGACCATTCTGGACCGCACCGGAGAAATTTTCGCGGAAAAATGAAACGGTGACTTCTCCCCTGCCCCAAATGAAGCCAGTGTCTTGTCTTTCCGGTCTTGCCTCAGAAGATGGGGACGCCGCTTGAGGCGATTTCCTTTTTCCGCCCCGGATACGGCTCTCAGTTCCGTGGGTGTTTCATTGGAATTTGAAGCATTTTTTTTGGAAATGGAGCTTGAAAAATTTCGATCGTCGGCTATAGTATGACTTCCGAAATCAATGGGCGCTTAGTTCAGTTGGTTAGAACGCTACCTTCACACGGTAGAGGTCGTGGGTTCGAGTCCCGCAGCTCCCACCATTTAAATAGCCTCAAAATCAAGCATTTACAAAGAAACTCACCAACTTCATCGATGGTCACTAATAGTCACTAAAAGGGCTAAAGTCACTAAGAATTCACTAATTATTCACTAATTCCATTTGAGGCTGTTTCACTAACTGGATACGTAAACGCTAACGGAAGTCTTATTGAAAAAGGATGGAGAGACTTGATCTCAAAACAAGGCTCTTTTACAGGGTATTCCTGGTATGCGAATTATTTCACTGTTTTTTTTACCGAAGTCACAAGCAGAGCAGGATATGAAAATATTCCAGGGAGTTATTTATGACGATTTATAGATTGATCAAGTTTACATGTATATGTGCAGCATCGGCTAGTATTTTAGTGTTTTTTACGCTGAATGTTACCATAAACAAAGCTATAGGAATTATTAATGACACATATCGTGAAAAAGCCTTACATACAAAACAACCGGTGTATATTCCTTCTGAGGTCAAACAGATTCAAAACAAAATAAATGCGCTGGCTGGCCATAACAGAGGAATAAATTTTCTAATACTGCTTCTTGCAACATTTGCCATAGGTTACTTTTTTGCTGTTTTTCTAGA